>Ga0209045_1000125_pt1 | contig 95461 bp, 88 predicted proteins | sample SaaInlLV_10m_DNA_4_FD_184664 | JGI IMG/M metagenome (GOLD analysis project Ga0209045, IMG submission 184664) | Marine microbial communities from expanding oxygen minimum zones in the Saanich Inlet - Saanich Inlet SI072_LV_200m_DNA (SPAdes) (version 2) | ecosystem: Environmental > Aquatic >...
TGTGCTGAAGCAATCACCGGGCGTGCATGGCTCATGGCCTCAATGGCGACTAAACCGAAAGGCTCGGGTTTGAGGGACGGCACAATGACAACATCAGCCCATGCATACATTTTATCCATATACTGGCAAAATCCCAGCAATTTTATGGTGTCATTCAAATCATGCTTGTCTATCTGGTGGATTAAATTTTCCCGAAAATGATCCTGCCCTTTATAAACATCACCAACAATACGAACCTGTAAATGTCGGCTGGTAATTTTATCCATTTTTGCAAGTGCCTGAACCAAAATATCCTGTCCTTTCCAGGAATTAATCCTTCCCGGCATCAGGATCCTTAACGGTCTGACAGCTTTTACATCGGGCAAGAAAACTTCAGAAGGGCAATCTGTTCCATTCCAGACGACATGGGTATTAAACCGGTTGGTTAATCCAAAGGACTTAGCAGTAGCATGTGAATTACAGATTGTAAGAGTTGAAGCCTTTTGTGCAATCCGGCCGAGAACTTTTCCCGGAAGGCCTGAAACAATTTCATGGATGTGTATCAGACAGCTGGTTCTGGAAAGAAGGGCTGCAATAAGAAAATTTATTATAACAATTGTATTGATGTAGACCAGATGATAATTTTTCATCATCTTAATAGCCTGGGTTGCTGACCCGGGCAAGAATAATAATTTTGTAATACCTGAAAAAGCTTTAATATTACTTTTCCTTAATACCCAGACTGGCCCGTAAATGATCTTGTCAGCATGGTGGCTGATCAATTTTTCAATGGGTCCTTTTCCAGGGATAATGACATCAATTCTGGCCGTTGGAAAAAACTGCCGTAATGCCCTTATGGATTGAACAAACATGATATCAGAGCCGTATAATTCATTTCCCTGGTGCACACAAAGAATCGATAATGGTTTGGATTTGTTCACATTGAATTCCTGATTTTATTAAGAAGGACTGTTTTTAATTATGGTTTTAAGCCATGACAATTTTCGTGCAAAGGCCCGGACAAGTGCCTGTTGTTCCTTGAAATCGGCAAGGTCCTGTGCATCCTGACATAACTCTTCCAATAAATACAAAATAGAGTAAGCCTTAGCTTCATCCGGCCCGATAGCAGTCCATCGGCAAAGGTAATGAACAAAAGAAATAGCAGATCCGATCTCAAAGCGTTGCATTGCTTTTTGCTGAATATGATAATGAAGAAGATCGGTGTAAATCGATCGAAATCCGACGCGTTCAGCGTCAACCAAAGCAACTTGCCTCGAAGACGTCAGATACATATTCCATGATGTCATATCCCCATGGGTAAGATATAATGGATATTCCGCCCATTGGGGTGCTAATTGGCCATGGATCATCTCCAGGAGGTTATCGATTTTGGTTTTTGGAAGGTCGGCATAATTTAAATGGTCTGTCAAATATTTTAATTTTTCAAGCAGACTTACCAGTGAAGCAGACCCCTTAGATGGTTTTTTTTTCCAATTGTCCGCTACAGTTGCAAGCAGTTGACAGGCGGCTTGTTTTTTTACCCTTGCATAACGGTTGACAAAGGACAGAACAAATAATGATTTTGAACATTTTATAACTTTAGGGATTTTGAACCATCTGCCGTAAAGGCTGGATAATTTTTCCATCTGGGCGTGCTCTTTTCGGGCAGATGACTCATGTTTAAAAATTTTAAAAAAATATGAATCTGATTGGCCTTTTGCACATCCTATTAATAGGGTATCCTTATACCAGGAAGTGTATAAAAAAAGTCCTGACCATTTCCCGGGTGCTGCACAAAGAAATCGTTCAACCAAGTCAATAGCCTTATGGATTTTAAGATCTTCTTTGGTTGTTGTTACAGGCTGGTGAAAACTGTATTTTATTGTATTTTTTTCAAGTACAAGCCTTAACCCTGTGTAAAAAGAGATTTGTGGAAGAAATTTTAAGCCGTCCCCCACAATTATATATTGTGCAACTCCAAGGCCTTTTTTAAAAAGAAACGCTTCAGTTGTCATCAACATCTACTCCAGCATCGGAATATACCTTGAGCATTGCTTTGGCGCGTACGTCCCATGTATGTTCTTTCGCAGCAGTTTTTTGAGCAGTTTTGCCCATTTGTTGTCTTAAGGAAGGATCCGATACCAATAGAATGATAGCACTGGCCAGACTATCCACAGTCTTTTGAATATTTCCCGGTTGGATAACAACACCTGTTTGGTGATTCAATACCTGTGCTGGTCCTGTTTTATCAAGACAGATAATCGGAAGGCCAGCACCCATCGCCTCGATAATAACGGTTGCCACAGCATCCCGTAAGCTGGGATAAAGAAAGATATCTCCTTTTGTCATGGCTGCCCATGCTTTTCTTCGTTCTAATCTGCCGGTGAATTTAACTGATGAAGAAATACCAAGATGGCTGCAAAGCGCCTGTAATTTTTGTTTTTCAGGACCGTCCCCGATGCAGACAAGTTCAATACTCTCCAGATATTTTTTTGCCTTGGCAAATCCCATAATCGCTAAAGGCATACCTTTCCTGCCCACAAATCTGCCCATGAAAATAAGTTGAATTTTTTTCTTTGGCTTTTTTTCCTCTGATAATTGTATTAAAGATTTTATTGATTGATCATCAAGCCCTACATCAGGAATAATGATAGTATTATTTTTTTTCGTAGCCGAGAATCGATTGGCAATAAATTTTGTTCGATAAATAATGGTGTTGCATCTATTATGGGTAACCTGCACAAAAGGATCTATCTTCTCACCAAACCATATAATAGAAGCACGAATTACCTCTTTTAAAGAATTTTTCAGTCCGAGAATTGGCCAGAATTTAGGTGAAATGATTCCAACGCCATCAAGTGGCCCATATACAGATTTACCCTTTAATGCAATCCAACAGGGTTGCCAGGAAACAGCAAAATTCAGGTGATGAAAAAGGTCGAACGGGATTGTTTTTCTTAGTTTTGCAGCAGTTCGAGATGCCAGCAGGTGCCAGAAATAATGATATAGCATGACCCCTCTTGCTCCACGTTTCCAGAATCGCAGCCACGCAGGCAGATCAACGCCAACAACGCTGATATGCGATATTTTTTCAGAAAGGATCTCTTTTTCTATAAGCTTCACATTGTTTTTCCGTGTTATCAGACAGATATTAACATACTTGGCAAGACCGGTGGCCCACCCCCATCCCACTCCCTCTTCAGAGCCGAGTCCTGGTGCGCAACTGTAAGCAATAAGACAAACATGTTTTCGTTTGTTCTTGAGAATTAATCGATCCATCATTGGTAAAGTCTTAAATAAATATTTATCATAGATAACAGGTAGGCATACTAACATGCTGCAATTATCATTAAATTTTATACCTGAAAAAAATGTGATATTCTTTGGGACATGGCTTTTGTTATCCTATGGATGCCCGGTTGGGCAACTGCATCAATTTGTCCATCATTTTTCAGCAACAGGAAATTATTATCTTTTGCAAGATTGTTGTATCCTGACACTTGGCGTGCTGTTTCAAACAAAGGTACTTCAGCTTTGCGAAGCTGTATAGTATCAGGAGAAGAAACAACAACGGCAATTATATCAATCTTGGGGCTTAATTTAAGCAATCCAGATAGCAGGGTTCTGCTCCCATTAAATCTGTAGCGTTTAGGATCAATGAGAATATCCCACATGCAACGGTCAAAAATATCAAGAGTCATGGTTTTGGGAAATTTGGTGATTCGGTCAAACCACAGCTCAAACCACCATAATATAATTTTTAAATTTGACATTGCCCATCCACGTAAAGGTTTTGCATGGGGCTCGGTCACAACACCGCGTGATGTTGTCCTTTTTTTAAAAATATAGACAGGTTTCAGGTGCCGAATATTTATTTTTCCGGCAATGCCATTAAGCTTTAAAGCAATTTGTGAAATCAGTGTACTTTTTCCGGCACCATCCGGCCCAAGAAATGCAATGGTAAACAGATGACGCTTGAAAAGTCTTATAGACAGTTCTCTTGCAATATGAACTATCGTCTGTTTTGATGTATAAAAAGGGTGTTTTATAAAAGCCCGGCTGATAAGCGTGTAAACCAGACTGCTACGCTCTGTCATGACATCTTTTAAATCCTTTTTATGGATTAGATCCAATAATTTTTTTGCTTTTGCGGTACCCAGGGAAGGTTCAAGCCTTTTGACAGCAGTAATAGCGGAATCCATTCGTCTGATAATTTTTTTCCAGTATGCATCACGAATACTCCCGCCGACAATAAGGCCTTCCATCAAAAGGATCAGGTCTTCATCAATCGCATCAGGAATCCAGAATGTTAATCCTCTGCCAGGATACAGTCGCTTTCTTTTCAAGACATCTAACAAATCAAGATAAGGAGCACCTTTATAATTTAATTTGTGAACAAGGTCCAAACCCAGAGATAGATGATTGTTCCAGCAGATTCCCGCACAGAAAATCGAGGTAACGTACTCACGCTGGACAAAACCTGTAATGGTTATGCCTAACCGGCTGATAAATGAGATAACAGGATTGATATTTTTTTCTTCCAGCAGTATATCAATATCCCTGCCTGGGTTTCCACAGTCAAGCTCTTCGTAGTTGCGCGCTACAGCATATTGAATTTTTTTAATTTCCAGAAAGTCAAATAAAAAATGAAGAAATTCTGTTAATTCAATGGTTGGCAACTTGTGCATAAATATCCTTTAATATCCTGTTCCCTGCATAATCCCAACTAAACTTTTCCTTAACCAGTTTTTTTGCAGATAAAGAAAACTGGTTAATCGTTCCTTCAGTTGATGCCACCTGAGCAAGCTTCAATGCCTCTGCAAGGCCTTGGACGTCATCGTTGGGAATTCTCCATCCTGCATTGTATTGTGAAACGATATCGGCAAGATTGGTTCCATAACTTACAATGGCAGGAATACCCATGGCAAAGGATTCCAAAAGTGCCATAGCAATTCCTTCCCAACGGGATGGATGAACAACAGTTGTTATGGTATCTCTTATGTCCTGTAGGTCTTTATTAAATAATGGACCTGTCACGCTTACCGACTGTTCAAGGCCAAAGTACTTAATTTTTTTTTTCATCCATTCCATGTCAGGGCCATTTCCTACAATAACCAGTCTTCCGATCCCTTTATTATTACGATAGATTACAAACCCTTCCAATAGTATATCCAGTCCTTTTTGGTATTGTTCGATTCTGCCGACATACCCGAATATGGGTGGATCTGTTTGATAATAGATTTTTTCTTTTGTTGCAGATTTTTTTGGAAGGTCGATCCCGTTGGGTATGATGGTAATGCTTGATTCATAGGCCAGTTTTTTAATGTCAAGAGCTTCATTGTCTGCCAGGGCTTGTACCCGTGCGGATCGTATAAGATGCGATTTTTCAAACAGTTTGATATAAAATTTTTTTCGCCAGGATCTACGTTGTAAAGCCTGATGGGATAGGGCGCTATGGGGGGTAATAACATAGGGTAAACCCAACTGGATGGAAAGAATTGCTATTTTTGAAAAAACCGGTATCAGAACGCCATGGAAATGGATAATGGTATCTTTTGAAAGCTTTTCCATTTTATTGATCAATTCTTTTGGGGGGAGAAAAGAAAGCATGTTAGCCTTGAAAAGTTTCAAGGGATATGGTCTGTCAGGTGTGGTTGCAAACGGTGTAGTAGTGATACCCCATACTTCTGTCTTTATACCTTTGTTATGCAGCCAACAGGATAAGGAGTGGACCACTTTGTTGACTCCATTTGCGCGGGAAGGGTTTGCTTTTCCTAAAACAATATGAATTATTTTCATTTCAATACTCTAATTGTTTGATTAGGTGACAGGCAAAGATACTTAAAACCAATGCACTGACAAATTGGACAAGCATTAGGCCTATTGCAGCACCCAGAATACCATAATGGGAAACCAGCTTTCCTGCACTGGATAGGGTCATAATGGCAATGAGTATCTGGGTAATGAAAATAGGGCGAACTATTTCAACTGTCCTGAAAATGACTTTTAATAAAAAAACAACCAGACTCATAATGTAGGTTATGGACACAAGAGCCAGCACAAAACCAAATTTACGATACGCTTCAGTATAGACCAAAGCCATAATATCAGAAGAAAATATGACCAGGAAAAAAGTGATGATAGATCCTGTTCCAATGGTGAGGCTTCCGATACGCATTACATATTGAAAAGAGGCTTTTGTCCCTTTGTTCGCCATTAGTCTGGCCGCTTTGATCGGCACAACGTTTTCCATGATCTGCACTATAATTCCGGTAATCCCTGCAATATTTTGAGCGGCTTTTAATACGCCAATGGAGGCAGTACCCATCATAGTGCCGGTTATGGCAATAAACCAATTGGATCCGAACCAGTTGATGGCAGCAGCGCCAAACAACCATTTCCCAAAATTCAAATGCTTTTTGAGGGCAAGTAGAAAAGGAAAATTTTCTCTTACTTTTGCTGGCCACCATAAAAAAGTTGTCAGAAAAGCAGCAATAAGGCCGGAAACCCCCAAGGCGATAAGGTGTAATTCCGGGCTATTTTTAAAATTGGCGTATCCAATAAAAATAGCAGCAATAAGATGTATGAAATAACGAAAGCTGCTTCCGATTGCTGCAGCTGTTATCTTATTACAAACATATGCAATACGTCTTGCCCAGAGATGCAATTGCATCCCGGCAGCGGCAAGTAAATACAAAAAGCCTTTAACCAAAGGGGCTTCCAGGCCGTATATAAAACCGTATATTATCGTTCCGCAGAAAATAGCAATGGCGGTCATACTAGCTAAAAATAAGGAAAGTTGTGCAGTTGAGCGACAATATCCTTTGAGTTGATCGGCGGACAGCTTTGGACCAATGGTCTGTGCAGGGGCTGCAACCAACGTCTGGCATGCTTCCATAGATAACATGCCAAGTAAAAGTCCGATACTATAAAAACCGAAATCAGACGGGTTTAATAGCCGTGCAATAATGATTGTTAATAAAAGATTACCGCCACTATTGGCAGCTTGATCAATCAAGGTGAGAATTCTATTTGATTTAGGTATTGAGATATTCAATATGAAATTTTCTAATATTTAAACTTCACTATAATTTAATCAAAAAAAAGCGATCTTTGCATGACCACTTCTTGGGATCTTTGATTAATGCTCTGTTTTAAAATTGGCTCGGGAAATCTACCAAAATCAAATAGAACATTGAATTCATCATCAAGTGAATTATTATTAAAAACAAGTTCCGGCAAAGGCTATATCACTTATTCTATCCAAGTTGTAATAACTTGGTTTTGATATTCTGGGTAACCATTTTTTTTGCTCCATGACGAGTTAATGAATCAGTTATCATTTACAAATATTTTTTTTTACGATCAGGAGTGTTCTTCCGATGGTTCTGAGAATGCGTTTGTCCTGCATTTTCTGCACCATTTTCCCGGTTAAGCGCTCAGAGGACAGGGGGCATTCTATTCTATGGGTTGTTTTCCATCCTGTTTTTGACAGAAGCCTGTGGTAATCAAATATTGTGATTGATTTGTCAGGCTTTTCTTCTGCGGCTGGTGTGGATTCAAAATTGCGCCAGTCTGAATTCAGAAAGGCCATGGTGGTTGCGGGTTTTGCATTTTTATGGGCTTGGGCAAAGAAATCCTTAAAAAACCTTTTATAGTCTTCTTTTGGAAAGGATGATATGGAAGGGGCGTTTTTCTTTGCTTTTTCTTTGTATTCTTTGGCTTGTCCCATTCAACAGCTGCAATCTCTTTGATTCCCTTTTTCTTAAATGCAGGCCAGCGATGGATGCCGTCCAGGATTATGGTGGCCTGGGTTGTTTCATTGCCTTCTGCATCTGTATAGTTGAAGAACTTTTGAATCTTGACTGGGGGAAATTGAGCACCAATTGCAAGGGCTTCGATATACGCATCAATGGTTTGCCCGCTTTTTGTGCATCTCGGGTAGATGAACTGGTCCCAGGTCAGGTCTGCGGTATTAATTTTAATTTTAGCCATCTAAAAGCCATTTTTTGGGTGTTTAGTAATGGACTTATTTGATCAAATAAGTCCGGTTAGAAATTTATCTGCCGGCATTATTCTTATCCCATTTTTAAGTCTTTCATTTCTGCATTTTTTTACAACCTGATAATTAAATGGTATGGATAGTTTATCTCGAAAATAATACAAATTCTTGGAAATTGTTGAATCACTGTTTTTAACTTCAACAGAAAACCATGGTTTGTTATTGAAGGTAACTATGAAATCAACTTCTTTGCCTGTGGAATCTCTTAAAAACGACAGTGCGACATCATATCCTTCATAGGAATAAAGGTAATTGCAGAATTTTAAAAGGTGGCAGGCAATAAAATTTTCCAGTTTTTGTCCATCATTCTCAATGGCTGACCAATCCCACAAATATAATTTTTTCTCTTTTCTTACAGCGGCTATTTTTTTTGACTGAAATGGCGGAATTCTAAAACAATAATAAAATTGTTCAAAAGTATCAAGCCAGTTTGCAACGGTCCTGAAATTTACCTGAAGATCTTCAGCCAGAGAATTGATCGATAATATAGACGATGTTTTATCAGGCAGTATATCAGCCAGCAGGGCTAGATTGCCGAAATCTTTAATAAATGTAAGTTCGCGAATATCTTCAGAAAAAAACCGTTCAGTCTTTTCCATGTGCCACCTTCTCAAAAAACGGCGGTTCTGTTTTAAAAATGGTTCAGGAAATCCACCAAAATCAAACAGGGCATTGAATTCTTCATCATGTGAACTTTCATTAAAAACAAGTTCCTGCATCGGTTTAACTGCGGTTTTTGAGTTCATTAACTCTGCGATGGAAAATGGATGCAGGGTATAATAATGATATCTCCCCTGCAGGGAATCACCGCCACGTCGAAAAATATTAAGACGGGCACTGCCTGTTAAAAGAAACTGGTATATATCCTTATGTGTATCAAATTCGCCCTTTATCCATGTTTTCCATTTTGAATGTTTATGAAATTCGTCAAGAATAATCAGCTTGTAGTCAGGAACCCATTCTCCTCTTAATGCAGCAGTTCTATCACTTATTCTATCCCAGTTGTAATAACTGCTTTTAATATTCCGGGCAACAAGTTCTTTAGCTGCGGTTGTCTTCCCTACCTGTCTTGGGCCTCCAAGAAAGACCATCTTTTCATTGAGGTCTTCTATTATATTTTCAGTTAGATATCTGGGTTTTATATTCATATTTTTATTGTAATGCAAAACATTTTACTGTCAAGTATTTTGTATGTGTCTGCAAAATACTTGATACTATTTTGTATGTGCATGCAATAATTTTAGTCATCTAAGAGCCATTTCCAGATCGGGACTGCGTTAATATTGTTGTCTAATTGAACTTCGTCATCCCAGGTGACAATTGTACCGGAAGGGATTGAAAGTTCTTCCATGGCACTTTTCAATCCGCGGTATTCCCGGTCAAAGGTTTTTGGGTCTGTTATCTGCCAGCACACCTGAATCAGTTTAACTTTATTTGTTTTGGGGTTGCGGGCAAAGAAATCCGTTTCAAATCCCTTTTTGGTATTGATGTATTCTATCTGGTATTTGTTCCGGCGCAAATGCATAAATACCATATTTTCCAGAATCGGGCCAAAGTCTGAACTGTTAAGAAAGGTCATGGCATTTAAAAGACCGGTATCAATTGTATAGATTTTTACAGGGTTGATCATTCTTGATTTTTCAGATCGGCTGTGGATGGGTACCCGGTAAAAGACAAAGGCATCTATCAGGTGATCCAGATAAGCGTACAGGTTGTTCTTTGTACATTTTACTGACATGCTTTTCAGGGTGTTGTAAAATTTGTTTACGCTGAATTTTCTGCCGGATGAATGCATCAGTGTCCTGACCAGGTGTTTTATCGCTGTGATGTTATTCACCCGGTGCCTTTCTATAACATCTTTTAAAAGAACTGAATCTATATAACCTTGTAATATTTCAGTTTTAATATTGGGATCAAGGTTTTGAACTTCAGGAAATCCACCGTTTTGAAAGTATTCTTTTACAGCCTTTCTCAGGGTTGCGGCTGTTTTTGATCCAAATGTTCCGGGTTTATCAGCAAACAGGCCATGATATCTTAAAAACTCCTGGAAACTGAATGGGAAAATTTCTGTTGTCAGAGAGCGGCCTCGAAGACTTGTGGCAATTTCTGTGCTTAGCAATTTTGAAGATGATCCCGTAATAAAGATTTGAATGTTTTCTGAGTCAAGCAAACGCCGGATGAACAATTCCCATTGATCTATCTTCTGCAGTTCATCAAGGAAAAAATAGCAGGTTCTGTTTTTGTTTTCAGGGAACTTACCATAATACACATCAAGAATTTCCTGAAAATTGCTGACGGCAAATCCAAGCAGCCTTTCATCTTCAAAATTCAAGTATAGGATTTGATTTTGAGGAATATTTTTTCGGAGCAGTTGATTGATTTTTTGGAAGCAAAACCAGGTTTTTCCGGAGCGGCGCATGCCAATGACAACATCGGCTTTTCCTTTTATTTCGGAAAAAACCTTTGTCCGGGGAACAGGCGCCGGCAGATTTCGTTCCTGGAAATCATCAATGAGTTGTGAAATGATGGTTTTCATATATTGTATATTTATCTCTTATTTAGAGATAAATTAAGCTATTTTTATCTTCTTTTTCGACCTGATTCTGTGTATAGGGTCTGACCCTGCTAAGTGAGTGTTTTTTTAAGGTGAATCGCTCTAAAAAATTCCATTTCCGTCTCTTAGGGCCCACTTTTGGGGATCAAAAACAACATTTTAAGTATCATTTGATCTTCAAGTTTTTTATAAAAAAGACTCAACAATTATTTTTAAGCGTTCAATTAGATATAATGGCAAAGAGATTAGGTTATAATCAACGTTCCTGCGTTCTCGACCAATATTAATCATAGTATTTATCCGGCTGACAGATGGCAGGGATGCATCAAATCGAATGGCAAATGGTGCCTGTTTGCTGCCCATAAATTGATGCAGAGATTTAAGATTTCCTGTCGCTCCTGCTTTTACCTCTATGGGAATAACAGTGCCGGCTATCCCGATAACAAAATCTATTTCAGCATTGGATGAACGGCCTTCACGTAGCCAATAAGTTAATTCCCGGTTTGGTGTGTCCGCAAGCAGGCTTTGTAAATGTTGACCGATGAACTGTTCAGCGATTGCACCTTCATTTATCAATTTCACATCATTCATTTGAGAAACAACACGCCAGTCTAAACCGCAAACAGCATTCATTAAACCAACATCAAGGAAAAGTGCTTTATAAACTTTTTCATTAATATCAGCCTGTAATGGCAGCCCTGAACAATGGCTGTGAGTCACTTTTCCAATAATACGAGCCATGGACAGCAACTCGAGATCTTTCTTTATGGTGGCACTTTGATCTTGAAACGAAATATTGCTGTATTTAATTTTTTGTCCCACGTTTCTGGCAACAAAATTAAATACATTGCGCATACGAAGCAAATTTCTTGAGCCTGCATATTTTGAAAAATCTTCACGATAAGTTTCGATAATGGAATTATGAACTTTACTCACATCCTTATAGCTGTGACTGTCAACAAAGACAGCAACTGCTTCCGGCATTCCACCAATATAATAATAAGAGCGCATTAAACTCAATAAACGCTTATGCACAACTTCACCGATCTTTTGACCCGGCTCATACTGCATTATAAAAGACTTGAGTTTTTCCTCTTGAACTGCGCCCAGAAATTCAGTAAAGGTCATGGGTCCCATGTGTAAATACTGTATTCTTCCTACAGGCATGGAAAAAGAGTGATCAGATAAGACAAATTCTAATAGAGAACCTGCACTCACAACGGGAAGATCCGGCTTATCCTCATAAAAATATCGCAGCGCTGGAATAGCCTCGGGAACAGCCTGGATTTCATCAAGAAACAAGAGAACGTCCTTATTGATGTTTCCCATGTTCGGTAAAAATTCAATCTGCTGAATAATCTGGGCAGGGTCTTTATCAGAAAATATCTGCGATAGTTCAGGATGACGTTCCAAATTTACATTGATCAATGTTTTCTTATATTCTCTGGCAAACATTTCTACTAATGTTGATTTACCCACCTGTCGGGCACCACGAATAATGAGCGGTTTACGGTTGTTGTCGTGCACCCAGTTATGAAGAAATTGTAATTGTTGTCTATGCATATTTGTAACCATACCCTTAGTTTTTGTTTTATATATGTGTTGCAAGTATCAAATAACAGGGCATTTAACAAGCTTTGAGTATTGTTTTATGGGTGTGTTTTCATATTTTCAAAAGTTTTTGATTGAGTTCTTCGGCAATTTATTTGAGTTCCCTTAACATGGATCGAAGCTGAACACGCCAGTGAACAGGTTTTATGTCTGCGGTCTGCCAAAAGGATGTTTTATCAAGCACACTGTACATTGGCCTTTTTGCAGGGGTTGGGTATTGAAGGGTCGGGACGGGTAAAATGGGTATGGATTTATCAAGCAGTCCTGCGTTGACCCCTTCTTCCTGGATGGCCATGGCAAAATCATACCAGGATGCAACACCTGCATCTGTCCAGTGAAAGGTTCCAGTCAGGTTTTTAGAAAGAGCCGTCCAAATGGCATGGGCAAGGCCTTTTGCCCAGGTGGGTGTTCCGATCTGTTCATCTATGACATTCAGGCTTGGTTTCTCTTTCATGAATTTGAGCATGGTTTTTACAAAATTGAGTCCATGGGCTGAATAGAGCCAGGCTGTTCTGATGATCAAAGCTTGATCGTTTAAAATTTTGCGGGCTGTTTGTTCCCCTTCAAGTTTTGATTTGCCATACACTGATTTTGGGTCTGGTCGATCATCGGGCTGATAGGGTTTAAAGTTTTGCCCGTTAAAAACAAAATCTGTGGAAATGTGAACCAGGAAAATTTTATTTTTTTTGCAAAGTTCTGCTATTTCAAGAACTGCAAGGTGATTTATCCTGTAGGCTAAATCCTTTTCCTGTTCTGCTTTGTCTACAGGGGTGTAGGCGGCAGCGTTTATTATGCAGTCTGGTTTATTTGCATTTATGCAGTGTTCTATACTATTGCTGCTGCAGAAATCTACTTTTGGAAAATCACAGGTTGTAAGGCTTATGTTTTCAGGGCAGGTGCGAATAAGCTCCCACCCGAGCTGCCCGTTTGAACCCAGTAACAGGATCTTCATGCAAATACCTCTGCTGTTTCAAAGGTTGTTCCTTGTTCATCCTTTTGTGACAGTATTGGGGATGATCCAGGGATGATGGGCCAGTCAATTGCAATGGAGGGATCATTCCACAGGATGCTTCTTTCGTATTCAGGTGCATAATAGTCTGTGCATTTGTATGTAAACTGTGCTTCATTGCTCAACACATAAAAACCATGGGCAAAACCGGGTGGAACCCAGAGTGCTTTTTTGTTTTCTGCTGAAAGTAAGACACCCGCCCATTTTCCAAAAAAAGGAGAGGATTTTCTGATGTCAACAGCCACGTCAAAGACTTCACCTGAAATCACCCGGACCAGTTTGCCCTGGGGATGTTTGATCTGGTAATGAAGTCCCCTTAAAATGCCCTGGGTGGACTTGCTGTGATTGTCCTGAACAAATGGTTTATCAGCTGTATTTTTTTTGGGTGTAACCTTCAGGTTAAATTCGTCTTCCCGAAATGTTTCCATGAAGAATCCGCGGTGGTCGCCAAAGACCTGGGGCTCCATTAAAAAAATATCCGGAATATTCAGTTGAGTATATTTCATTTTCTATCCGTAAGTTTGATTTTCAGGTTAGGCGTGATCTTTTGGTTAAAAGGTCTAACAGGTATTGGCCATAGCCGTTTTTCTTCATGGGTTCGGCTATTTTTTTGAGTTGATCTGCATTGATGAGTTTCATTCTAAAGGCAATTTCTTCAGGACAGGCAATTTTTAATCCCTGGCGGTCTTCAACCACTTTAATAAAGGTTGCTGCATCCAGAAGGGATTCGTGGGTCCCCGTGTCAAGCCAGGCTGTTCCCCGGCTGAACAGTTCTACATTCAGGCGGCCTTGGGCAAGATAGGTGTTGTTGACATCTGTTATTTCAAGTTCTCCCCTAGAAGAGGGTTTAATCTGTTTTGCAATCCTTATCACATCATTGTCAAAAAAATAGAGTCCTGTGGCTGCATAGTATGATTTTGGAACTTCAGGTTTTTCTTCCAGGCTGGTGACACAGCCGCTTTTGTCAAATCCGATAACGCCATATCGCTGGGGATCTTTGACATAGTATCCGAAAATGGTTGCGCCTGTGTCTTTTTTAGCAAGTAACTGCAGCCTGTCTGACAACCCTTCGCCATAAAAGATATTATCTCCAAGGATCAAGGTGACAGTATCATTTTGTATAAAATCTTCTCCGATTATAAATGCCTGGGCAAGTCCGTCAGGAGAAGGCTGGATTGCATATTCCAGAGATATGCCCCACTGGGACCCATCACCCAGAAGATGCTTGAAGCTCTCATGTTCATGGGGAGTTGTGATGATTAGTATCCGGGTTATGCCTGAAAGCATGAGTGTTGAAAGGGGATAATAAATCATGGGTTTGTCATACACGGGCATGAGCTGTTTGCTGACTGAATATGTCAGGGGATAGAGCCGGGTTCCTGATCCCCCTGCTAATATTATTCCTTTACGCATTATTAATCTGCCTTTTTTATATGAGATGTCTCTTTTTTAAAAGCATCAGCAATGCTTTTTAACCCATTTCTCAATGGGGTTGCCGCCTGCCAGTTCAATGTTTTTAATTTAGAAACATCCAAGCATTTTTTGGGTGTTCCATCCGGTTTTGAAATGTCAAAAACAATTTTTCCTTTAAACCCTGTTATCTCTTTTATCATCTCTGCCAGTTCTTTTATGCTGATATCCATTCCTGAACCTATATTGAAAAGAGGCTTGTTTTCATATTCTTTGTCTGAAAAATGCGTTTGCATGATAAAGACACATGCATCAGCCAGATCATCAACATAAAGGAATTCTCTTTTGGGTTTGCCTGTTCCCCAGACCATTACGGATTCCGCATTTTTTTGTTCAGCTTCATGGAATTTTCTGATCAGTGCCGGCAGTACATGGGAGGTTTCAAGGTCGAAATTATCATTCGGGCCATAAAGGTTTGTGGGCATGACAGGGATAAATTTTGTTCCATATTGCCGGTTATAGGCCCAGCACATTTCTATTCCGGCTATTTTTGCCACGGCATAGGGTGAATTGGTGGGTTCCAGGGACCCTGTCATCAGGTATTCCTCTTTCATGGGCTGGGGGCAGAGTTTGGGGTAGATGCACGAAGAGCCGAGAAAAAGCAGTTTTTTTATACGATGAATATGGGACTGGTGAATGATATTGTTCTGGATCATCAGATTCTGGTGAATGAAATCCGCAGGGAAGGTGCTGTTGGCTAAAATTCCCCCCACTTTTGCTGCGGCCAGAAATACATATTCGGGTTTGTTCCTGTCAAAATATCCGGATACTGCCTGGCTGTCCATGAGTTCAAGTTCTGAATGGGAAGGGACAAGCAGATTTGTGTAGCCTTTTTTTTCAAGATGCCGGATAATGGCTGATCCAACAAGGCCTTTAGGGCCTGCTATGAATATTTTAGCGGATTTTTTCATGAATTATTCTTTTGTGTGTATGTTTCCCTTTAGATTCATTCTTGTGCCAAAAACCATTGCAGGGTTTTGGGCAGGCCTGTTTTAAAATCCTCTCCAGGTGAATATCCTAAGTTTGAAGATATTTTATCTGCATTGACGGCATAGCGGCGATCATGACCTAATCTGTCTTTCACATGGCTAATCAGTATTTTGGGATGATTGCCCCTGGATGAAGGACAATTCGGGAACCGTTGTACAAGCTTTCTGTCTTGTGAAAATTCTTCATGGATTAAATCACATACTCGATTAACGATGTCTATATTGGTCCATTCGTTGTTCCCGCCTATATTATATGTTTCTCCTGTTTTGCCTTTGTCAAGAATCAGATCAACACCCCGGTTGTGATCATCCACATAAAGCCAGTCACGAATCTGTCTGCCGTCTCCATAAACAGGCAGAGGTTTTCCATTCAGGATATTTGTTATGATCAAGGGTATCAGTTTTTCAGGAAACTGAAAGGGTCCATAATTGTTGGAGCAGTTACTGATAGTCACCTGAAGTCCATAAGTTTTGTGATAAGCCCGCACCAGATGATCTGAAGAGGCCTTGCTTGCCGCATAGGGAGAATTGGGTGCATAGGGTGTGTTTTCGTTAAAGGCTGGATCATCTTGTTTTAAAGATCCATAAACCTCATCTGTTGATATATGGTGGAACCGATGATTTTTAGGATTATCATCCAGCCAGATTTTTTTAGCTGCTTTAAGAAGATTGTGGGTTCCAACAACATTGGTTGTGATGAATTCATCAGGACCATTTATGGATCTGTCCACATGGGATTCTGCAGCAAAATGGACCAGGGTATCAATTGTATGGTTTTTGATCAAAGATTCAACAAGGGTCTGGTCCAGAATATTGCCATGGACAAATTCGAATTTTGGGTTTTTTTGAGCCTTAGTAAGATTGTCTTTGTTTCCAGCATAGGTTAAAGCATCTAAAACAACTATATGATCGTCTTTATATTTATTGAGCCAGTAGTAGACAAAATTTGTACCGATAAAGCCTGCACCGCCTGTAACAAGGAGATTTTTCAAGGGGTAAGTTCCTTTAGCTTGATTTTTACAAAACTATTCATTGTAGTTAAAAGTATTAAATCCATGGGTTTGGCATAAGTGATCTTTTTTGGCTTCAACAAGGTCCTGGTTGACCATTTCTGTTACCATTTCCTGAAATCTTATTCTGGGTTCCCACCCAAGTTTTTGTTTTGCTTTTAAAGGATTACCCAGGAGAGTTTCCACTTCTGTCGGCCTGAAATATTTGGGATCAACGGCAACAATCTGATTATTGGTTTTTTTATCAAAGCCTTTTTCATCCACACCTTTGCCTTTCCAGGTGATTTCCATGTTCAGCCCTTTGGCGGCAATGTTTACAAAGTCTTTAACAGAATATTGTTTTCCCGTGGCAATGACAAAGTCTTCGGGCTGGTCCTGCTGAAGCATCAGCCATTGCATTCTGACATAGTCTTTTGCATGGCCCCAGTCCCTTTTTGCATCCAGGTTGCCTAAAAAAAGGCAGTCCTGCAGTCCAAGGCTTATCCTGGCAAGAGCCCGGGTGATTTTGCGGGTAACAAAGGTTTCCCCGCGAAGGGGGGATTCGTGGTTGAACAGGATGCCGTTGCAGGCATAAATATTATACGCTTCCCTGTAATTGACTGTGATCCAGTAGGCATAAAGCTTGGCAACACCATAAGGGCTCCTTGGATAAAAAGGTGTTGTTTCAGTCTGTGGGGTTTCCTGGACCTTGCCAAAGAGCTCTGAAGTGGATGCCTGGTAAAACCGGGATTTGTTTTCAAGGCCAAGGAGCCGGATGCCTTCCAGAAGACGAAGAGTGCCAAGTGCGTCTGTGTCTGCTGTGTATTCCGGAGATTCAAAAGAAACAGCAACATGACTCTGGGCAGCCAGATTATAAACCTCATCAGGCTGTACCTGCTGGAGTATTCGGATAAGGTTGGTTGAATCTGTCAGATCTCCATAGTGAAGTATAAGGTTCCTGTCTTTTTCGTGGGGATCCTGGTAAAGGTGGTCTATCCTGTCTGTGTTGAAGAGTGAGGATCTTCTTTTTATACCATGGACTTCATATCCCTTATCCAGCAGGAACTCGGCAAGATATGCCCCGTCCTGTCCTGTGATACCTGTTATCAATGCTTTTTTTGTCATATCACCTCTTATCTGGTGTTAGGGTCCACTCAAAAATTGGTTATTAATTTTTGAGTGGACCCTTAGAATTAAATAAAACTTTTCCTGCTAAAGATGAGAAAACTCTGGTTGTCACTATTATATATAGAAAAATTGTAATTATTCAGCTCTTACGCAAGAAACCGCCCTGTCTGATAGATATTTGTTTCGAGGCTATTCGCTTAACCTCCTGCAAACATACATCATACAGGGCTTTGGGTATATTTTTTTTTAACGGGCTGAATAATTACGAAAAATTTTGTATAAACTTAAAGGTTCAAACATAGCTCCGCTCTGTTAGTTACAAAAAACTTTGCCCCGGATACACAATGCCCTGATTTTATGAACAACAAGTTTAGTTTTAAAACCTGCTTAAAACAAATTGAATATTTTGATCAATTTTATCAGTTTTGTCAGGGAAAATCCCTATCTATTTAAATTAAGGGCCCACTCAAAAATAACTTTTTACATTTTTGCATTTTCACAGGCCTGGGAAAGCCTGTTTTTAATGTAATTAATTTCATCCATGTCATATTCATCCATGTCAAAGCAATATCCGTCTTCTCCAAGCAGGCCTTCAGGGATGAGATCTCCTTTTTCATCAGGATCTGTTATCATGTCTTTGTAGAAGCAGACAGACAGCCATCTATCATCCGGGTCATCATCAATGACATCCACCATGGCAAAGAGAGAGCGGTTTTTCTGGCTGTTGTGCCTGGGGCGCAAAGAAAAGCTTACCTTTGGTCGTGCATTAAATGCAAGGCTTGTATCCTCAAGAGTTTTCAAGTGTTCATAAATTTGGATAAAAGCCTGTTTTGTTTTTGACTGGGTCTCTTTCCAGCTATTGATAAAATCTTCAAGCTCCTTCATCTTTTTATTCCTTAATATGTTTTAACAGGTGTCCAAGTTCTGGAAATATAAGACTATTGCAGGCCAGTTTGCAGGCTTTTATGCTGCCGGGCATGCAGAATATCATCGTTTGTTTAATGATTCCTGCTGTGGCCCGGGAGAGAATAGCGGCAGAATCGATTTCTTCAAAGCTTAATTGAGTGAAAAGAGTGCCAAAGGCGGTAAGTTCTTTTTCAAACAAGGGCCTGACAGCTTCAATTGTAACATCTTTGGGACTGATGCCCGTACCCCCGGTCATTATGATTGCATCCGGGCAGATTTTGTCAATTACATGCAGAGCTAATTCCCTGATGGCATCAATATCATCTGTGACAGTCTGATGAACCACTACTTCATGGCCTTCTTTTTTTGCTTGTTTTTTTATCCAGGTGCCTGATTTGTCTTCAGACAGACCCCTTGTGGTTGAAATTGAAATCACTGCAATCTCAATATTTTCGGGCAGATTTTGTTTGTGTAAAAATGTAGTCATATCTTAATCCTGTTCTATGTAGACCCCGTCTTGTTTGTCATGTTCAGCCACCAAAACGTTGATCATGTCATTGTGTTCTGTGTTTATGGAGAGCCCTTTGTAATCGGCCTGGATGGGGAGCTCCCTGTGCCCCCTGTCAATCAGAATGGCAAGCTCAATGCGTGAGGGCCTGCCAAAATCCATTAAAGCATCCATGGCAGCCCTGATGGTTCTGCCTGTAAAAAGCACATCATCCACAAGAATAATATCCATGTCATCAACGCTAAAAGGGATATTGGATGGTCGTACAATGGGCTGGTGGCTTATCTTTGTCCAGTCATCCCTGTACATGTTGATGTCCATACTGCCAACAGGAAGGACTACATCTTCTATTTTCCGGATCTGGTCTGCCAGTCTTTTGGCAAGAAAATCTCCCCGTGTCTGAATCCCGACAAGGGCAAGATTTTTAGTCCCCTTATGTTTTTCTATGATTTCATGGGACATCCTGGTGATGATCCGTTTGAAATCCTGATCGGTCAGGATGGTTTTTCTCTTTTTCATATAACAGCCTTCCCTTGATTTATATGTGTCTTAGAATCTTTATCATCTTTTTTTATGGCGGGCAACACCTTGATTTTAAGTTTTAGTTGCTATAATCAGTATAGGATGAAAAATTATTTTTGAGCAGGGCAGGTGTGAATGAAATTTGACTGTACAGGTGTGATTCTGGCAGGTGGAAAAAACAGCAGGCTTCCAGGGGGAAAAAAAGCCTTTCGAAAGATCGGTGATGCCATGATCCTTGAAACCATTTATGACTTGTTTTCAAGACTTTTTAAAGAGGTCATTATAGTGGTAAACGAGCCCAGGGAGTTTTCAGGCTGGGATATGATGGTTGTAACAGATATTATACCGTCAAAGTGTGCCCTTGCAGGCATTCATACAGGGCTTTTTTATGCATCCTATCCCTATGCTTATGTAACTGCCTGTGATACGCCTTTTGTCAAACAATCTGTTGTAGAATATATTGTAGGCAGTATAAGCCCCGGGTATGAAGTAATTATCCCCCGAACAGATGATGGTCTTGAGACATTGTTCGCAGTGTATTCAAAAGAATGTATCCCATTGATAGAAAAGACCCTCAATAATAATGTATTCATGATTAAAAAATTTTTTCGAAAAAAAAAGGTTAAGGAAATCCCTGTGGATAAATTGAAATTGATAGATCCCAAAATGCAGTTTATCTTTAATGTAAATACACCAAAAGATCTTGAAAAAGCGAAAATAATGGCAAAACAACAGACAAATAAATAGTGTTTGAATAAAAATTTTTAGATTTTCGATCAAAATTAAGGAGTGAGATATGGATATAGGAACATTAATTGATCAGATAAAACAACATCCTGATTACCATAAGGCCGGGATGATTTTATGCCATAATGGTGTGGTAAGGGCAACATCAAGGGAAGGCGATGAAGTTACAGGTCTTGAAATCGTTGTTGATCATAAAAGGCTGAGTCAAATTATTTCAGAGCAGAAAAAAAGACCAGGTATTGTCGATATTCTGATTCATATTAATGAAGGCAAACCACTTTCCGTTGGAGAAGATGTGATGTTTCTTGTAGTTGCCGGGGATATAAGGGAGAATGTGCTTGAAACATTGACTGACACCTTGAACCTGGTTAAGGCGGAAGTGACCAGCAAAAAACAATATTTTGTTGAAAGACCATAATTTTCCCAACTACTGCGTTAAATTGCAAATTTTAATCCTCAAAGTACCTTAGTACTACTCTGGTTAAAATTTTTATTTGCCTTGTATTTGTAGAAAATTCTGGCCTTTCAAGAAAATCAGGCTTTAGAAACAATCATTTAAGTATGGATATGAAAAAATATTGTAATTATTCAGCTCTTAAGATTGAAACCGCCCTGTCTGATGGATATTTTTGTTCGATGCTAAACGCTTAACCTCCTGCAAATATCCATCAGGCAGGGCTTTGGAGATAACTTTTTTTAACGGGCTGAACAATTAAAAAATATAAAAGGTTAGAAAATGACTGATTTTACGCATATTGATAAAGACGGCAGGGTTAGAATGGTGGATGTCGGAGATAAGGCCATGACAAAGAGGGTTGCCGTTGTTGCAGGCAGAATTTCAATGGAGAAGGGCACCCTTGCAAGGATCATGGATGAAAAAGTGAAAAAGGGAAATGTCCTTGAAACAGCAAGAATTGCAGGTGTGATGGCGGCAAAGAGAACATCGGATCTTATCCCCATGTGCCATCCCTTAAATATAAGCCATGCCAGGGTGGATTTTGCTTTTGATGTTAAAAATTGTGCCATTGATATTGAGGCTGAGGTTTCGTTGACGGGTAAAACCGGTGTGGAAATGGAAGCTTTGACAGCCGCTTCTGTTGCTGCTTTAACCATATATGACATGTGCAAATCCTATGACAGGGCAATGAGAATATCAAATATTTATTTGAAATCCAAATCAGGGGGTAAAAGCGGAACATATACTGCAAAATAATATAGCCACCCTTGAAAATTTGACCTATCTTGGGATTGGCTTTTTTGTGGGGGTTATTGTCTGCGGCATTCTTGCAAGGTCAGGGGTCTTATTATCTTCAAAAAAATTGAAAACACTTTCCCACGAGGCTTTGTTTGATAATTCTGCCAGATTCATGGAACTTGCGGATAAATATTTTTCTTCTTATGTGAAAGAAGCCAAAAAAGATTTTGATATCAAGGGAAATGAGATATTACGAACGGTAGACCCTGTGAGACAGACCCTTGATAAGTACGAAGCCCATCTTAATATCATGGAAAAAGACAGGGAAAAAGCATATGGTTCCATTTCTGAAAAACTTTTGGAAATGGGAAAAAACCAGACCCTTCTTCACATTGAAACAGGAAATCTCGTAAAAGCGTTAAGGGTTCCCCATGTCAGGGGGCGGTGGGGAGAAATTACCTTAAAGAGGGTGGCGGAACTTGCCGGTATGACCGAGTATTGTGACTTTTACGAGCAGGTTTCATCAGGAGGGGGCAAAGGGTCCATTCGCCCTGATATGGTTGTCACACTTCCTGAAAACCGAAAAATTATTATTGATTCAAAGGTTCCATTGATGGCCTATCTGGATGCCCTTGAAGCTTCCGGCGAAAAGGAAAAACAAGAACGTTTGAAAGATCATGGCCGCCAGGTAATGATGCATATTTCAAACCTGTCATCCAAGAATTATTTTCAACATATTTCCCCTAGCCCTGAATTTGTTGTCCTGTTCATACCAGGGGAAAATTTTTTTTCAGCTGCTTTAACTATTCATCCGGACCTGATTGAAAAAGGGATTGAAAAAGGGGTGATTCTTGCTACCCCCACTACGCTGATAGCCATGTTAAAGTCGGTTTCATATTCCTGGAGACAAAAAAAAGGTTATGAAAATGCTGAAGAGATTAGAAACCTGGGCAAAGAACTTTTTTCAAGGCTCTGTAGTATGACCGACAATATCAACCACCTTGGAAAGGATATTGAAAAGTGCACTGCAACCTATAACAGGGCAGTGGGTGCAATGGAGACAAGGGTTATGACTACAGCAAAAAAACTAAAAGATCTTGAAGTATCTTCCCAGTCAATGGAAGACCTGCAGAAAATAGAGGATTCAAAGACAAATACTAAAGAATTTAACAGACTGTATCAAAAGAATGAATAAAATTCCATTAAAGTCCATCTGGATTTTTGGGTTTGTGGTCATTATCTGTTTTTTTAATGGGTGCCATCCCGGGATCAAAAAAGACACAACACCTTTTGGCTCCTTGAAAAAACTAAGCACTGAATCCTATCCTGTATTTGTTGATAATAATGAATTTCAAGGCTTAACAGATTCAATAAATAAAAGTCTTTTGTATTTTAATAAAGTTCCTTTGACAAGAAAGTACCATTATGGAAGACAGATATATACGGCCGCACATATGATTTTGTCTTTGGAAACCTTTAAAAGTTTTCTGGAAAAAAAACCTTCGGTAAAAGCTTTAAATGATTTTATAAAATCTGATTTTATTGTTTATGAAGCAGCAGGAAATGAGGATGGCAAAGTCCTTTTTACAGGATATTTTGAGCCGGTCTTTGACGGACGGATTAAAAAGAGTGCTGATTTTCAGTATCCGGTTTATTCAAGACCTGAGGATTTGCTGGAAATTGATTTGTCTGCATTTTCCAATAAATACAAGGATAACAAAAGGCTTATGGCAAGGCTTATAGATTCAAGGCGTGCAGTGCCTTATTATTCAAGAAAGCAAATTAATGCTATAGAAGATTTTTATACAAGATCCAAGCCTGTTGTATGGCTTAAAAGCCGTGTGGATAGGTTTTTTCTGGAAGTTCAGGGATCGGGTAGAATTGATCTGGGCCAGGGTGATGTGTTAAGGGTTCACTATGCTGCAAGCAATGGAAAAAAATACCGATCAATAGGGAGATACCTGATCAGGAAAAATGAAATTTTAAAAGAAAATATGTCCATGCAGGCAATAAGAAACTGGCTTGAGCTGCATCCTCAAAGGATGGATGAAGTTTTGCACCACAATGAGAGTTTTGTTTTTTTCAAAAAAGAAGATGGCGGGCCTTATGGAAGCCTTGGTGTAGAAGTCACAGCTTTTCGTTCAATTGCAACTGACAGCAGGTTATTTCCAAAAGGAGCATTATGCTTTATGCAGGCCCAATTGCCGGATAAAAATAACAACCCTGATTTAAAGCAATGGAAAAACTCCTCTCTTTTTGTGTTGAATCAGGATACAGGAGGTGCCATTAAAGGGACTGCAAGGGCTGACCTTTTTTGCGGGAATGGTGAGTATGCCGAATTTACAGCAGGCCGCTTGAATAAATATGGAAAGTTATTTTTTCTTGTCTTGAAGGAGACTTGGAAATAATCTTTAAATCCATTCAACATCGTGTGCGTGAAATTTTAAGACAACCTTTTTGCCCGGATAAAGATTAAGAAGGCGGATCTTTTCCGGGGAAAGCTTTAGTATTAAAGAAAGATCGTTGATAGATATGGTGGCCATGATGGTTTCGCTCTTTTTTTCCAGAAGCATGGAAGCGATATGGCCGGATAATTGATTGAGATGGCCATTGCCGGGTTGTTTTTCAAGATCAATGGAAATATGTTTCTTTTTGATAATGGCTGTGCATGCAGTTTGTTCAGGAAGGTTCAGGGTTATGATCTGCCCATCCTCAAGATTTTTTATAAGGGTTTTTTTATCCTGTTTTTCAAAGGGACCTGTGATAATATTTTCAATGCCCGTGGAAAAGATATTGCCTTTGAATATCGAAAGCTGCCGGTCACTTATGGAGTACAGCCATTGAAGATCATGGCTTGCTATAACCAGAGTGGTCCCCCAAAGCTTTCTTGCGTTTAAGGATGCCTCGCGGATCAGCCTGGCACTTTCCGTGTCAACGCTTGCGACGGGCTCATCAAGCAGCAGGACTTCAGGCTTTAAGATCAGCCGGGCTGCCATGGCAACTCTCTGGGCTTCTCCACCGGAAAGTTCGTGCCAGAGTCTTGCGGCAAAATTTTCATAGTCAAGCCCGACATTTAAAAGTGCTTTTTTAACCCTTTTTTCAATATTGTTTTTTTCTTTTCTGATTTTTAATCCATAGGCTATGTTTTCAAAAACAGTTCGTTTTAACAGATAGGGTTTCTGGGTTAAAAGGGTCACCCGCGACCGGACAGTGGAAGAAAAGGGCAGTTCCGGTCGTCCTTTGTAAAGGATGCTTCCCATACTTGGTTTCTGGGCAAAGGCCAAAAGCTTTAAAAGCGTGCTTTTACCGCTGCCGTTAGGTCCGATAAGACCTGTAATCGACCCGTTTTCAATTTTCAGGCGATCAATATCAAGCACTTTTTTGTCACCATAATAGTGACGAATGTCTTTTAAATGGTATGCCGGCTCAAGGTTTGTCATTGTTTCCTTAAAAAAGACAGGGACAGGTTCACGATAAATGCAATGCTTATTAAAACAATCCCCAGGGCAATACCATTGGCAAAAAGTCCTTTGTTTGTCTCAAGTGCAATGGCTGTGGTAACTGTCCGGGTGTGGTATTTAATATTGCCTCCAACCATCATGGATATGCCGACTTCGGTCAGCACTCTTCCATAGGCTGTGACGGCTGCAGCCAGGATGCCAAACCTGACTTCCCAGAGACAGGTGGCAATGATATTTCGTTTGCCGGCACCAAGAGAGACAAGGGTCAGTTTCAGATCTGTATCAATGCCTTCAATGGTGGAAGCTGTAATTGCCGCCACTATTGGAAATGCAAGGATGGTCTGACCGATGGCAATTCCAGTAAGGGTAAAAAGAAGGCCCAGTCCACCCAGGGGTCCCTGGTGTGAAATAAAGGCGTATACTGCAAGGCCGATAAATACAGTTGGCAGGGCAAGCATGGTATCAAGAAGAGTTCTCAGCTGTTTTTTGCCCGTAAAATCGAAATATCCAATAAGGAAACCACAGGGCAGTCCTGCTCCAATGCTCAAAAGCATGGAGCAGGTGGATACTTTTAATGTTGCCCAGACAGCAGTCCAGGTTGAGCTGTCACCGCTTACCAGAAGCTCAAAAGCTTTGATAAAGCCTGCAACAATAAAGTCCATAATATCCTTTAACTATTTTGCGTTTGGTATAAACAGCTCTTTGCCAAGCAGCCTGAACTCTTTTATCAGGTTCTGGGCATTTTGTGAAGCCATCCAGTTTGAGAATTGAATCGCTAAATCATATTTGGCGTTGGGACAGTTTTTTGGATCAAGGGTTAATACACTGTATTGATTCAAGAGGATCTTGTCTCCCTCAACCAGAACTTTTAAGGGCGCGTTGCCGCCTTTCTGGGACTGGTACTTAATATAGGTTCCCCTGTCTGTCATGGTGTATCCATTCCTTTCCTGGGCAACATTGATGGTGGCAAGCATCCCCTGTCCTGTCTGAACATACCATTTTTCTTTGTCAGGTATTGAGATACCGGCATTTTCCCATAAAAGCTTTTCTTTTTTGTTTGTTCCGGAATCATCGCCCCGGCTCATGAACATGGCCTGTTTGTTTTTAACAGCGTTTAAGGCATCGGATATGCTTTTGCCCTTTATGCCTGCGGGATCACTTTCAGGTCCGATGATAACAAAATCATTGTACATGACCTGTCTTCTGTCTTTTCCATATCCCTTTTCAATGTATTTTTTTTCTGCAGGGGGGGCATGAACCAGAAGGACATCAACGTCACAGTTCTGACCCAGTTTTAACGCCTTACCCGTTCCTGTGGCAGTCCATTTCAGGGCAATACCGGTTTCTTTTTCAAAGTGGGGGATAAGATAATCCAAAAGGCCTGTGTTATCCGTGCTGGTTGTTGTTGCCATCATTAGATTTTTGTTCTGGGCCTGGGCATTGATGGCCAGAATCATCACTAAAAGAGCTGCTAAAATACTTAGAAAAATTTTCTTCTTATTCATTATTAAGCCTCCATATTCCAATAAACTATTCAAAAGTGCTCAGTCAAAATGTGGTAGGGATATGTTAATATTGGATAGGAGTCAAGGGTATCTTTGAAAATATTGGAGAATATAGAAAACAATAACCTATACAAACCAAAAATTACAATTAATATTATCGATCTTTTAGAAAAAGACTATGATATTCATCTTCTAAGAGATGAAGTTTTAATTTGTCGTTAATGAACAGGTAAATTTCTTCGAGCTCCGGATCAGACAGTCTTGGCAAAAGCGCTTCTAAAAAAGAGTCTTCAGAAAATTTTTGAAGATAAAACATGATGGTTTCTTCATCTGTTTTCCGGTCGAGCCCAAAAGCTCCAAGACCTTTATATTCCTGAACAAAATTGTGTGTATCTTTTTTCATAAGAATCAATCCTCTATTCATAAATCAGGGCAGCATTTTTGCCTAGTATTTGTTCTTTTTGAAAGCCATTAATATTTGAATTGTCAATATCTTTGTAATACCGGTCAGGGGAAAGTAATGGGAAATCGGTTCCCAAAAGAATCTTTTCCATTATTCCTGCATCAGCGGCAACGTCATAGATTTGTGAGTCATATAAAAAAGGGGATGCTGCCGTGTCATACCATATGTTTTTTAAAACGCCTTTTGTTTCCTTTTTCATTGTGTTGTAAAGAAAAATTCCCCCTCCCCAGTGGGCCAATATGATCTTATTTTCAGGAAAAGTTTTGGCAAGGGTATATATTTGCTCAAGGGTGATTGGTGTTTTGCCGGGATATTTGTGTCCTACAGGTTCATTTGTGTGGATCATGCAGGGCAGGTTTCCTTTTTGCCTTAAAACGGTCATTACAGGCTCAAGGGAAGCCAAAGCCTTCTTGTCAATCCCGGAAAGATAAAATGCCAGTTCTCCTGCACCGCAGAGGCCTGCGTTGATACATCTCAGGGTTTCATCGGCAGCACCTTCCCAGGTGGCATCAAAACAGGCAAGCCCCTTAAGCCTGTCAGGATGTTGTTGTACTAGTTCAATTATAAAGTCATTGTTTTGCTCTGTAAATTGGGGCGTACGCCAGGGAAACCCGCAAATAATGGAGATATCAACCCTGTGCCTGTCCATTGATTTTAATAAGTCAACAACATTGCATATGTCTGCTTTTGGTGAGTTGTAAAGCAATTTGAACTCAGGCTCATTGTCAAAATATCCGGAACGATCCTGTTTGACCTGTTCCGGGAAGATATGGGTATGTGTATCAATTATCATGTTAATTATCCTAAATAGTGTTTGAACGAAAACTCACCCATCTGCGGCGTTACTTCGAAATCCTAAAATCCTCATGTACAATAGTACACTCCGGTTTCAGAATTTCTTGTGCCTTGCATATGGGCAACTTTTTGCCCAAACACGGGGTTTCCTTAAATAACCCGTTTAGTTATTGTAAAATATCCTAGGGCAATATATATTAATTCATTTATGCAAACAAGAGCTTAGATCAGAACTTAAACAAGAGGCGGCAATGAAATATTATCCCATATTTCTGGATATAAAAGACAAGGATTGCCTTATTGTAGGAGGGGGAAAGGTCGGTGCAAGAAAAGCTGCCACCCTTGAAAAATGCGGTGCAAATGTACGAGTGATCAGTGATCGTTTCTCTCACAAGTTTGATGAATTAGAAAAATCATCTATCTGTCTTGAAAAAAAAAAATATGAGCAAAAAGATATTAAAGGCATGTTTTTTGTTTTTGCCGCCACCAATAATACGAATTTGAATTGGCAGATCAAACAGGATGCCTCATTGTTGAATATCCTTTGTAATGTGGCTGATGCACCGGATAATAGTGATTTTCTGCTTCCTTCGATAGTGGACAGGGGTGATCTTGTTGTTGCAGTCTCAACATCTGGATCAAGTCCTGCAATGGCAAAGAAAATCAGAAAGGATCTTGAAAATTATTTTGGTCATGAGTATGAGCAATTCTTATTGTTAATGAGAAATATTCGAAAAAAACTTTTATCATCAGGCCGTGCTCCTGATGATAATAAATTAATATTTAATTGCCTTATTGCCAAGGGTATACTTGAGTTGATCCAGTCCAGTGATGACTTAAAGATAAACGCGATCTTATGTGATGTTCTTGGAAAGGAATATATTTATGAAGATCTTGTTTCTTCAAGGAGTGATGAATGAATCTTCAAACTGCAGACATAATCTTAAAGATAACAACCATGCTATATTTTACAAGCATGGCAGGGTATTTGCTGTTTTTATTTAAACAAAAATCGATTTATCAGAGAACAGCCTTTTATCTTATTACAACAGCCGTGGCGTTTCATCTTGTGAGCATGATAATTTACACGATGTCAACAAGGAGTGTGCCCATACAAAATTTATCCCAGAGTTTATCTGTTGCAGCATTTTTTCTTGGCAGCATGTTTTTATTTTTCCAATACAGATTTGATCTCAAAATTCTCGGGGTATTTGCTTCTGTCCTGTTATTTGTCATTATGCTGGCCGTATTGATTATTCCGGATGCACCGGTTGAGAATAATGCCATATTAAAAGGGTTTTGGTTTTATGCTCACATAATCCTGGTGTTTACAGGAGAGGCTGCTTTGGCACTGGCATGCGGGGCAGGGATTTTATACCTTCTGCAGGAAAAAGGGATTAAGACTAAAAGCCCCGGCTTTTTTTTTAAACGGCTGCCATCATTGGATCTTCTGGATAATGTAGGGTATACTTGTTTAGCAACTGGATTTGCCCTTCTTACCATAGGGCTTGTGACAGGATTTATCTATGCAAAAACCATATGGGGAAGATTCTGGAGCTGGGATACTAAAGAAGTCTTTTCAGTCGGCAGCTGGCTTGTGTATGCTGCTTTACTGCATTTACGCCTTTATTCTGGATGGCGTGGCAGAAAATCAGCTATAATGACAATTATTGGTTTTTTGATCATTATATTTGTCTTTCTTGGTGTCAATATGCTGTTGGGCGGACATCACCAGGACTTTACAAAATAAAGAAAGAACAAAATAAAGAAAGAACAAAATAAAGAAAGAATAATGGCAAAAATTATATTAATCGGAGCAAACCATAAAACTGCACCTGTAGCACTAAGGGAAAAACTTTCTTTTTCCAGTGAAGAGACAATAGCAGCGCTTGAAATATTAAAACAGGACAAAGACATTAAAGAAAGCCTTATTTTTTCTACCTGCAACCGGACTGAGATTTTATACATACCTGAAAAAGGTGACCAGGTTGATAAAATCATTGAGTTTATTTCACGCCAAAAAAAAATTGATATTTCTGAATTTAAAAGCTCTTTATATGTTTATAAGGAAGATGAAGCTATCTTGCATTTGTTTAAAGTTGCATCAAGCCTGGATTCAATGGTGGTAGGCGAGCCCCAGATTTTAGGTCAGGTCAAACAGGCTTATAGAGTCGCAGTATCAAACAATGCTTCGGGTGTTTTGCTGAATCGAATGATGCATAAAACCTTTAATATTGCCAAAAAAGTCAGAAAGGAAACAGGGATAGGAGATAATGCAGTTTCAATAAGCTATGCAGCAACTGAACTTGCAAATAAAATCTTTTCTGATTTATCCCAAAAAAGCGTTATGCTGCTGGGTGCAGGCGAGATGGCTGAACTTGCCGTGGAGCATTTGATATCCAACAACGTAAGACAGATTATTGTTGCAAATCGAACCTTTAAGAAGGCAGTGGATTTAGCCGGTAAATTCAATGGAAAGGCTGTCAAGTTTGAGGAAAGAGAGGATACCTTACAGGATGTTGATATTATTATAAGTTCAACCGGTGCAACAGACTATGTATTGACCGAGACCCAGGTAAAAAAGGCAATGAAAAAAAGGCATCATAACACTCTTTTTTTTATTGATATTGCAGTTCCAAGGGACATTGACCCGAAAATAAATAATATTTCCAATGCCTATGTTTATGATATCGATGATTTGAAAAATATTGTGGAATCCAATATTGAGCAGCGGGGAAAGGAAACTGTAAAAGCTGAAAGATATATTGAAGAAGCAGTGGTAAAATTTCGGAAATGGCTGGAAAGTCTTGCCATTGTTCCTACAATTAAGGCTTTGAATGAAAAAATGTCTTCCATTGTTGATATTGAATGTAAAAAAACTCTTTCAAATTTGAAACACCTTTCTCAAGAAGATATCAATGCAATCAAACGCATGACCCAGGCCATAGCAACAAGAACCATTCATGACCCAATCCTGTTTTTACGCAATACAGGTGATCACAGAGATGATTCCCTTTATCTCAATGTCACACGCCAATTATTTAATATAGATAAAAGTGAGAAAGAATAGACAAAAAAACCAAATAAAGTTTAGGTATTCTTTAAAATCCGGCGCAAGATTCGACCATTTAATTCTTTACATTTTTTAAAATTTTAGTATACTATCTCTCTTGGATGTTCGTGTAATTTAAGATAAAGGGCAAATATAATGAAAAAAGAAGATTTAGGATTTTTTAAGAATCTTTTGACTGACAGGCTTAAAGAGCTCCTTTCCCATGCTGACAGCACAGTCACCGGTATGACCAAGCCAAAAGAAAATTTTGCCGATCCAACGGACAGGGCTTCACATGAATCAGACAGAACTTTTGAACTTCGTATAAGAGATCGAGAACATAAACTGATAAAGAAAATAAAAAAAGCGCTTGTACGTATAGAAAATGAAACATTTGGAATTTGTGAGGTTTGTGAAGAAGATATTTCCCTTCAAAGGATTATGGCAAGGCCTGTCACTACCCAATGCATTGACTGTAAAACCCGTGAAGAGGATATGGAGAAGGCCCTCGGAATTTAACCCGGATAAGATATTTCATTGATTGATCTTCATGTACATTCTACAGCGTCAGACGGGTCTTTTTTTCCTTTAGAAATTATGAACCTGGCTAAAAAGGCCGGGGTTAGTGCCATTTCGATAACAGATCATGACACCATAGACGGTGTTAAAGAAATCCTAAAATTTCCTCTACCCCTATTCCCTGAATTTATTACCGGGGTTGAAATCAGTTGTGAGCCTCCATCCGAATTCAGTGAAGTGGGAAGCGTTCATCTTTTGGGATATGGTTTCAGTATTTATGATAAAAATCTTAATGCTATTTTAGATGATGCAAAAAAAGCCCGTTCCCAGAGAAATCCAAAAATAATTGAAAAATTAAACAGCCTTGGATTTGATATCACTATCCAGCAGGTTGAGGATCGGTTTGGAGCTGACCAGACAGGACGTCCCCACATTGCAGAACTAATGATGGAAAAAGGATTCGTCAAAACCTTTAGTGAAGCCTTTGACAAGTATCTTGGAAAAGGTAAACCTGCTTATGTGGATAAATATAAAGTCACCTGCCGACAGGCAATTCAAACAATTTTGCAGGCAGGCGGGATTCCGATTCTGGCGCATCCAGGCCTTTTGAACTTTAATAAAAGCCATCAGATCGAAAATTTTATCGACGTTCTTATGGCAGATGGCCTTTCCGGAATAGAAGTATATTATACTGATCATGACAAGCACATGACATCTTATTATCAAGACCTTGCAGATCAAAAGAAGATTCTTATGACCGGGGGTTCAGATTTCCATGGGACATTTAATAAAGGTGTTAACCTTGGTTCGGGTAAAAATAATTTGAATATTGAATATTCTTTGTTTAAAAAATTAACTTTTGAGCTGGAAGAAATCAAAGAAAAATATTCAGATTTCACCATCCTTGAAAACAATATGGGATATTCATTTAAAAATAAATCATTGCTAAATGATGCCTTATGTCACCGATCATTTTTAAATGAAAACCAGGACTCGTGTTTTAGTGATAATGAGCGGCTTGAATTTTTAGGAGATGCTGTTCTAGGGTTATGCATCGGGCATTTGCTCATGGAAAAAAGTCCATCAAAAAATGAAGGGGAACTTTCAAAGCTAAGAGCTAACCTTGTCAGTGAGACTGCTCTTGCTGATATGGCACGGTTTATTGATCTTGGCAGGTTTATCAGACTTGGAAAAGGAGAAGCCTTTTCTCGTGGTTTTGATAAAAACTCCATATTATCAGATGCCTATGAGGCTGTGATTGCTACAATTTATCTGGATGCCGGGTTTGATACTACCTACATGCTGATAAATGATCTTTTCAAAGAGACCCTTGAAAAAAATTTGTTTAATGAAAATATTATAGATTATAAAAGCATGTTGCAGGAATTTGTTCAGGAGCAAGGTGAGGCAACCCCTCAATATGAAGTTATAAATGAGATCGGTCCTGACCATGATAAAACTTTTGAGATCAGTTTAAATATTTTGAATATCCATTCCAAAGGGTTTGGGAAAACAAAAAAAGCAGCAGAGCAGGCTTGTGCAAAACAAGCCTTAAAAATGTTGAAAAAAATAGATTCCTGATTGTTTTACTATAGGATTCATTAATGATCCAGGTCCAAAAACCCCTTGTTATCCCCGTATTTATTCCCCATGCCGGGTGCCCTCATCAATGCGCATTCTGTAACCAGTCTATTATTACCAGTCAAAAATCAAAACTGCCGGATAAAACCGATATCCATAATATTGTACAACAGTATTTACAATATAAAGGAAAGCGGGAAAGTGTGGAGCTTGCTTTTTTCGGAGGTAATTTTTTGGGTCTGGGCCATGATAAGATTCTTCAGTTGCTGGATATAATCCAGCCTTATATTAAAGAAAAAAAAATTGATGGCATACGATTTTCCACACGGCCGGATACCATTGCAAGAACTACGTTGGATCTTATAAGGCCTTATAATGTCTCTGTAATTGAACTGGGTGTTCAGTCCATGAACCAAGAGGTTCTTATAAAATCAAAAAGGGGTCACACGGGCAATGATACGATAAACGCGATAGACATTTTGAAGGCATATCCATTTAAAATCGGTGTCCAGGTAATGGTTGGGCTGCCTGGCGATACTGAAGCATCTTTGTTCGAAAGTACAAAAAAACTTGCCCGACTTGCCCCGGATTTTGCTAGAATTTATCCTTTAATGGTGTTAAAGGGCAGCATGATGGAACGCTGGTATTGCCAGGGCAGATATCAGCCTTTAGGTCTTGAAAAAAGCATCGGGCTTGTGAAAAAAATGGTTGGCATATTTAGAGCTGCCAATGTCAAAGTGATTCGTATAGGTCTTCAGGCTTCCGACATGATGGAAGATGAATCCATGGTACTTGCCGGCCCCTGGCATCCGGCTTTTGGCCATCTGGTTTTTTCTGAGATTTTATATGATCTTGCCTGCAGCAAGATAGAAAAATACAAAAGAGAGCCAAAATCCAGGAAACTTTTTTTAAGGGTTCATCCAAAATCAGAATCACAATTAAGGGGCAATAAGAATAGTAATTTCAAAAGACTTGGTAAAAGGTATTCAGAAATTGAGTTTTCAATTCTTCTGGATGAAATAATTCCTTTATACCAGGTGGAGATAAGTGGGCAATAAAATTTTATATCCCTCTAAATCCCTTCTTTAAATAGGTCTTCGGAAGCAGAAGCTGTATTTGGTTTTGGGGTATGTTCCTTAGGTACTGTACCTTCCTTAAAGCATTCAAATATAGTCTTTTCAGATTCTTCAATGGGAAGCAGCCCGGTTTTTGCATCAATTTTCGCGAAAATGATGCCTTCAGGAACATTAAAGGTTCTGACAGGTTTCCCTTCCAGCGCATTTTTCATAAATTCAAGCCAGATGGGGCTTGCGGTTCTTGAGCCATTCTCTCCTCTTCCAAGAGGTGCTTCCTGGTCAAGTCCCACCCAGACGCCTGTGGTATACCTGGGAGTATACCCTAAAAACCATGCATCAAACAGGTTGTTTGTTGTTCCGGTTTTGCCGGCAACAGGTCGTTTAAGGGCTTTAACTCGCCATCCGGTTCCTGATTTTACAACGCTTTCCATTATATTGGTCATAATATAGGCTGTGGTCATATCAATGACTTTTTTTCGGATTAGTTTGGATGTTTCTAAAAGTTTGCCATCACGATCAAAAATTTTTGTGATAAATACAGGTTCAATCAAATAGCCCAGGTTTGAAAAAACAGAATAAGCATTTACAAGTTCAAGCAGGGATAGTCCGGATGATCCCAGAGCTATTGATAAATTCCGGCTAATATCCGAAGTTATGCCAAGATTTCGGGCATAATCAATAATATAATCTGTCCCAATGTCCTGAAGGATTTTAATGGTGACTATATTTCTTGATTTTACAAGGGCTTTTCTGAACAGGGTAGGTCCATAGAATTTTTCTTTATAATTTTGAGGCTTCCAGATATGATCACGTTCAGAGTCTTCATATACAACCGGGGAATCCATGATGATGCTGGCAACTGTGTATCCCTTATCAAGGGCAGCAGCATAAATAATTGGTTTAAAGGCGCTTCCCGGCTGTCGTCTGGATTGATATGCTCGGTTGAACTGGCTGTTACTATAATCACGTCCGCCAATCATGGCTTTTACATGGCCTGTTTCAGCTTCAATGCTTAATAGTGCAGACTGGGCAACAGGTTCCTGTTCCAGGGAGAACTCAATCTTCTTTCCTTCAGCCACTTCATTGAGTACTTTAACCAGGATTATATCGCCAGGTTTAAATACCTGGGAAGGTTTTTTAATTTTATTTTGATAATGGGCGATTTTATGATTTGGTTTTCGAGCCCAGGTAATGGTTTTAAGTTTGATGACGCCATGGAAATCCCCCACTCTGATCTGGGACTCACCATTTTTATCATTAATACTTAATACCACTCCTTCATAGGTATCTGCTTTATTCAAAGGTGTATTCCCGGTTTTTTCTGAAATTGTTGCGCAAAAATTTTCTATTTCAGAGTCTGGAATGTTTTTTAAAGGTCCTCTATAGCCTGTTCTTCGATCAAGTTCGGTCAGACCTTTTTTTACAGCATTTCTTCCTATTTTCTGGAGCTCTATATTAACAGCTGTGTGGATTTGAAGGCCCTGATTATAGAGAGCATCTTTGCCATAATTGTTTTCTACATATCTTCTTACATGCTCTGTATAACAGGGGACTCTTTCAATAAACCAGTTTTTTCTGGGTTTTATATCAAGCTTTAAGTCAATGGCTTCAGTTACTTCAAGGTTTGTGATTATTCCTTCTTCCTTCATTCGGTTTAAAACATAAATCTGACGCTGTTTTGCACGGTCGGGAAACCTGAAGGGAGAGTATCTGCTGGGTGCCTGGGGAAGGCCTGCAAGCATTGAGCATTCTGCAAGGTTAAGGTCTTTAGTATGTTTTCCAAAATAATTTTCAGATGCCGATTCCACCCCATACGCCCCGTGGCCCAGGTATATCTGGTTCAGGTAAAGAAAAAGAATTTCATCTTTTGTGAATTTTTTTTCAATCCGGTATGCAAGAATTGCTTCTTTAATTTTTCTTTTATAGGTACGTTCAGGGGTCAGTAAAAATGATTTGGTAACCTGTTGTGTGATTGTGGATCCGCCCTGAACAATTGTACCTGCCTTAAAATTTTTTAATGAAGCTCTTATTATGGAAATGATATCAATACCCGGGTGTTCCCGAAATCTGGAATCTTCAGCTGAAACAAATGCATTGATAAGATTCTTTGGCATTTCAGAAAGTGGGATGACAATCCGTCTCTCTTCATAAAATTCTCCAATTTTTCTTCCATCATCAGAAAAGACACTGGTAACAGTTGCCGGACGATAATCCTCTAAAGTGTTTATTTTTGGCAGGTCCTGGCTGAGATAATAATAAAGTCCTGCGATTCCGGCGCCGACAAAAAGAATCAAGAGGAAGAATAGAATAAAAAACCATTTAAAAAGAAAACGAACAAGGTTTGTTTCCTTTTGTTTCTTTCTTTGTTTCAATACCTCGGATTTACTTTTTCTTTTTGACATGTCACCTTAAATTATAATTCAAAATTAATATATTTTTTCAAATTCTTATCAGATTAGTTGTTGGATGGCAATACTTAGGGCCCACTCAACAATAACTTTACATTTTTGCGTGTGTGACTTTTAGGTTGGAAGCCGATTCATCCTGTCCGGCAGCGTTGTGAAAACACGACATATGCTGGATGGGACATGTTGACAGACGTTGGCCGGGGTCTGAATTTTTAGAATTTGACTTTTTTAACAATATTGGGTATTTAATTAGGTTTTAATATAACACTATATATGGGATAGTTACATGTCATGGTAGAACTTGATTTTGAAAAAAACAATGGATTGATTCCGGCCATTGCCCAAGACTATAAAACCAAAGAAGTCCTGATGCTGGCTTATATGAACAGGCAGGCTTTTGAATCGACGCTGAAAACCGGGAAAGCAACTTATTACAGCCGATCAAGGAATGCATTATGGAAAAAAGGGGAAACTTCCGGTCATGTTCAGATCGTAAAAGAAATTCGTGTGGATTGTGATAATGATACCATCCTCTTAAAAGTTGATCAGGTAGGTGATGCGGCTTGTCACAAAGGGTACAAAACTTGTTTTTTCTCAAAAGTCGTAGAAAATGATTTAAAAGTAATGGGATCAAAAATCTTTGATCCAAAAGAGGTATATAAATAATGGAAAAAATATTAAAATTAGGGATTCCAAAGGGAAGTCTTCAGAATGCAACCATAAATCTTTTTAAACGGTCAGGGTGGAAAATTAATATTGAGGGAAGAAGTTATTTCCCTGATATTAATGATCCTACTATTGAGTGTGCCCTGTGCCGAGCCCAGGAAATGTCCATAAACGTTGAAAGTGGTATAATTGATGTCGGGCTGACAGGTCTTGACTGGGTAGCCGAGCATGAATCCGATGTCCATGTGGTAACCGATCTTATCTATTCCAAGGTAAGTGCACGCTCTGCAAGATGGGTTATTGCAGTTGCAAATGATTCTCCCATAAAAACCCTTGAGGACCTGACAGGGAAAACCATTTCCACAGAGCTTTTAAAGTTTACAAAACGGTTTTTTAAAGACCGGAATATTGATGTGAACGTGAAATTTTCCTGGGGTGCCACAGAGGCTAAAATTGTTTCAGGACTTGCAGATGCCATTGTGGAGATCACTGAAACTGAAAGTACCATAAGGGCTCATAACTTAAGAGTGATTCATGAAGTCATGGAAACCAATACCCAGTTGATTGCAAATAAAAAAGCCTGGGAAAATCCTGTGAAAAGAGAGAAAATTGAACAGATCGCTCTGTTGTTGCAGGCAGCTTTGGTAGCGGACAAGCTGGTGGGAATAAAAATGAATGTTCCTGAAAATAAAATTGCAAAGGTGGTGGCGCTTCTACCTAGCCTGAATACACCTACCATTGCACCCCTATATCAATCCGACTGGTTTGCAGTGGAAAGCATTATTGATACCGGGCTTGTCAGGGATTTGATTCCACAGCTCTTAAAAGCCGGAGCAGAAGGGATTATTGAATATCCTTTAAATAAGGTACTTTAAATGAAACCTGCCAAAAGATGTGAAAAGATAACGCCTTTTATTGTTATGGAGATCATGGAAAAGATCCATAAAATGGAAGCCTCTGGTATTGATGTCATCCATATGGAGATTGGGGAGCCTGATTTTAATGTGCCGGAATGTGTCAATGAGGTTAGTATTGAAGCATTTTTGGGCAATGAGACACACTATACTCACAGTCTTGGCGATATAAGGCTTAGAGAGGCCATTAGCCAGTACCATAAAATAACATATGACACTACAATTGATCCTGGTCATATACTTGTTACTTCAGGCACTTCTCCGGCCATGCTGCTTTTGTTTTCCGTCCTTGTAAATCCCGGAGATGAAATCATTATTTCTGATCCCCATTATGCCTGTTATGCAAATTTCATCAACTATGTCCAGGGGATTCCGGTTACAGTCCCGGTTTTTGAAGAGGAAGGATTTGTTTATACACCAGAAGCAATAAAAGAGAAAATCACGCCTAAAACCCGCGGGATATTTATCAATTCCCCTTCCAATCCAACGGGAAATGTCATTCCTAAAGAAAGAATGCAGCAGATTGTGGATATTGCAGATGCCAACAATATTTATATTATTTCAGATGAGATTTATCATGGACTTGTTTATGAAGGCCATGAGCATTCAATCTATGAATTTACCGACAAGGCCTTTGTTTTGAACGGGTTTTCAAAACTTTTTGCCATGACTGGCCTGCGTCTTGGATATTTAATAGCACCGCCTGAATTTGTAAGGGCTTTACAGATCCTTCAACAGAATTTTTTCATATGTGCAAATTCCGTGGCCCAGCTTTCAGGTGTTGCAGCCTTAAAAGATGCCCATAAAGAAACACAGGAGATGAGAGAGACTTACAATAAACGCCGCATCTATGTCATAGATAGATTAAAGAAGATGGGTCTTGGGATTACAATTGATCCAACAGGCGCATTCTATGTGTTTGCCAATGCAAAACATATTTCACATGATTCATATGCCCTTGCCTTTGATATTCTAGAAAAGGCCCATGTCGGGGTAACTCCAGGGATCGATTTTGGAGAAAACGGTGAAGGGTATTTGCGGTTTTCCTATGCAAATTCCATGGAGAACCTTAAAACAGGCCTTGACCGACTGGAAGGCTACTTGAGAGAATTGCCATGATAATTAAAAACGTAGAGTTTATTAAAAGCGCTGTTAAACCATCCCAGTACCCTGAATATGATTTTCCGGAAATAGCATTTGCAGGCCGGTCCAATGTGGGAAAATCTTCTTTAATCAACACACTGATCCTAAGAAAAGACCTGGTTAAGACAAGTTCAAAGCCGGGATGTACTCAATTGATCAATTTTTTTCTGGTAAATGAAAATCTTTCTTTTGTGGACCTGCCGGGATATGGATATGCTAAAGTTTCAAAAAAAATAAAATCTCAATGGCAACCAATGGTTGATTTGTATCTTTCCCATCGCCAAAGCCTTTTGGGTTTGGTTTTACTGATGGATATTCGAAGGGATCCGGCCAAAGAAGAATTTGATATGATGGACTGGCTGGAAGCCAATAAAATACCATATTTACTGATCTTAACAAAATCCGATAAATTGTCAAAAACAAAACAGCAGAAAAGGCTTTTATCCATTTGTTCTAAAATGAACCGGGAAAAGCACAATGTCATTTGTTTTTCAACCAGGACAAAAATGGGAAGGGATACTATTTTAGAGGAAATTGGGAATTTAATTGGCGGGTATAATGAATAAGAAAAATGAAAATAATTTTCGATCAGGATTTGTCGGAATCATTGGTGCTCCCAATGCAGGAAAATCAACCTTGCTGAACCAGTTGCTGGGTCAGAAAATTTCCATAACTTCTAAAAAGCCTCAGACAACCAGGGATAGAATTCTTGGTATTGTCAACAGGCCAGCTTCCCAGATAATTTTTGTTGATACGCCGGGGATACACAAGAGTACGACCCTGTTAAACAAAAGAATTGTTGCCCAGGCCATGCTGGCTCTGGAAGATGTAGATGTAATTTTGTTTATGATTGACTCTTCATCCAGAAATTATTCAGCAGAGAAATTGATAATATCGCAATTAAAAAAAACAAATAAGACAATTATTCTTGCGTTGAATAAAATTGATCTGGTGAAAAAGGCACTGATCTATAATCTTGTTGAGGAGTTTCAACAATTGCATGATTTTAAAGCCATTGTTCCGATTTCAGCTAAAAATAATATCCAGGTAAAAAATATACTTGAAGAAGTCGAGGGAGCATTGGCCAAAGGTCCAAGTTTGTTCTCTGAAGAAACTTTCACTGATGTGTCGGAAAAATTTATGGTGAAAGAGATTATCAGGGAAAAAGTATTTAGATTAACAGGGATGGAGATCCCTTATTCAAGTGCAGTGACTGTGGATTCTTTTGAAGTTGAAAAAAAATTGATTGTTATCCATGCCAGCATTCATGTAGTCAGGGACTCTCAAAAGGGTATCATCATAGGAAAAAAGGGATCCATGCTGTCACAAATCGGGACAAAGGCAAGAAAAGACATTGAACAGATGACCGGGCAAAAGGTGCTTTTAAAATTGTTTGTAAAAGTGACAAAAAACTGGGTCGACAATAAAAGAATTCTGGATGAGTTTGGTTATTAGATCTATGGATCAATTTTTTACTTTTCCTGAGGAATCGTTTTTAAAAAAAGAACGGGACAAAGCGCGGAAAATGCGATCCAGTCAATGGTGGAAGCGCAAACGCGCCTCAGGAATCTGTCAGTATTGTAAAAATAAGTTTTTGCCAAAAGAATTGACAATGGATCATATCATTCCTCTGGGCCGTGGCGGAAGGTCTGAAAAATTTAATCTTGTGCCATGCTGCAAAGAATGTAATACGAAAAAAAATCAACTACTTCCCTGGGAGTGGGAAGAGTATATGGCCTTCATAAAACAATAAACAGCGGAGAAGAAGTTTCTCATCCGCTGATTTTTTCTAAATTGAAATAAATTTATTTTTTGTTACAGAGCCTGTGAATGGTTTGTGCATGCCATTCTCCGCGCCCGGAAAATGTAGGCTGACCTAACTCAACCAAACGTTTTGCAACCATATCAAATGTATCTCCTTTGGCTCGCATGCTCTGGATGATATCCATGACAGCATCGCGATTGAGAAGTTTGTTGTCGGTTACTATTGTTTTTTCGATTTTTTTTGTCACTATTTTTTTTCTTCTTCTAACAATAGATTTTTTAGGGTTAACAGTCTTAATCAATGGTTTTACCGGTACGAATTTTTCAAGGGTTTCAGTGATGTCAGGTTCTGATTTCAGAGGGGCTGTAGAATTGTTTTCCAAAGTAATTTTTGGAGCATTGCATTTTTCAGATTTTGTTTTTTGTCCTGGAATGATATCAAGGTGATCTACAATTCTTTCAATGGCAATAGCCTGTCGTTCTATCATATCCGCTGTTTTTTCATGGATACTGATAAGGTAATTCTGATTTTTTGCAAGTGTTTCAACATAGCTGCTTAAGTTCTCAATAGCGTCAGTCAGCAGTGATGTTGTTGACATCTCATCATTGGGAGATTGATTTCCAGATTGTTGCTGTAAATTTGGGCGTTTCATACCCTGGTTTCTATTATTCTGGTATCCGCCATAAGAATGAAATCTTGGGGAGCTTGTATAATGATAAGAATTATCAGAGTTTTTGCGAGTTTTGGGTGTTCGTGGTTTTTCAGCCTGACCATTACGAAGGCTTTGTAAAAAATCGTTCATTTAGTTCATATCCTCCTTAGGATAATTTAATAATAACAAAAATGGGGTTATTAAATTTGATAAAAGCGTTTAAATCTTTCAACTTATTGATTTTTTATGCAAGTTTCGAAACATTCTTTAATCGTCAGCAAAATATTTCGATACTCTATTTATCCTTATTTTTCCGCCGGATGTCAAGCTTTTTTTACGAAACTTTCTTACGATTTGGCAAATGGCGACACAGATAAGCCTTTTCGCTGTTTTTATTCGTTTGAAACCAGATGTATTTTATGGTAAAATTTATTATTTAAAAATTTTTTTAAACTTAAGGCCAACATAACCATGATTGAAAATAAGACATATAAAATTCCTTATAAAATTGAAGATCCAGATATTGTAAAGATAGATTTTTTAGAACCCATACCATATGCCTATAAATCTAAACGAAGTATTGATATTATAATCAGACAACCGGAATATACTTCGGTATGCCCGATGACAGGCCTGCCGGATAACGGCAGTATCACTATAAAGTACAGACCTGATGAAACCATTATTGAGCTCAAATCATTAAAATATTATCTATTACAATTTAGAAATGTGGGTATGTTTTATGAGCATGTGGTCAACAAGATTCTTGATGATCTGGTTCAGGTTTTAAACCCATTGAGAATGGAGGTCACAGGGGAATTTACCCCGAGGGGCGGTGTCAGTTCCATTGCAAATGCCGTTTATGAAAAAGAATAAATTGTTTAGGCTGTACAGCTTTCAAATTCCTTGATGATTGCAAGGATATGATTTTTTGAATGGGTGCTGGATAGTTCAGCCCTTAATGCAGAGCATCCCGGCATCCCTTTTACAAACCATGAAAGTCTGCTCCGAAGCATTTTGCAGGCAGGTATTTCGCCAAAATAAGCCACATACATCTCAGTCAGTCTTTCCATTGTTCTAAATATTTTGTAATTTGAAGGGGTTTGATATGATCCAGTTTCAAAGAAATCTTCAATCTGGGAAAGGATAAATGGATTTTTCATGGCTGCACGTCCAACCATTACAGCATCACATCCGGTAAGCGTGATCATTTCTTGGGCATCTTCAACTGTATTAATGTCTCCATTGCCAATAACAGGGATTGCCAGTTTTTGTTTTAAGTTTTTGATTAAATGCCAGTCTGCCTTACCTTTAAATCCCTGTTTCGCTGTCCTGGGGTGCATGATAACAGCATTAACACCCAGATCCTGGGCAATTCGGGCAATGTCAAATGCCTGTTGGCCTGAAGTATCCCAGCCGGATCTTAATTTTATGGTCATAGGCAGATCTGTTGCTTTTCTGACAGCTCGTAAAATTTTTGTACTTAGTTTGGGATCCCTCATCAATGCACTCCCGGCACCTTGTTTTATGATTTTTTTAACACTGCAGCCAAAATTAATATCTATAATACTCGCGATGTTAAGATTCTCCACAACTTTTGCCCCTTTTGCCATGGAATCGGGATCTGAACCAAACAATTGGACCGACAGGGGCTTTTCTTGTTTCTTTGATGTCAAAAGACCGAGTGTTTTTTCAGAATTATAAAAAATTCCCTTTGCACTTATCATCTCAGAGCAAACAACAGCACAACCGCATTCTTTTACAAGGAGCCGGAACGGCAGGTTGGTTATTCCCGCAAGGGGGGCAAGAAAAGTTTTACCATTAATTTTTAGATCTTTAATTTTCATTAGAACCCGACTTTATTAATTATGGTATCAATTTTAGGATTTGCATAGCAAAAAAGGCAGTTGTGAAAACATGGATGCGCATCATAAGATCCTATATCAATGGATTTGGTACAGTTACACCCCTTTTTTGAGCGTTGCCCATAGTCTTTTTTAATTTCAGGATTCCCTTTAAATAGTTTTTTTAAAAATTTGCCGTCAACACATGAATTTTGTCGAACCATTGTATCGGCATCAAGGGTTGAGAATATTTTTTTTTCACAGCAAAGATGAAGACTTATTCCTGCTGAAGCCAAATGTTTCTCCATTTGGTGAATCACAAGTTTTTTTTTATCCATGGGTGGATCAGTAAAAAAAACAGCCTGATGATTTTTTTTATATAAATATTCAAGCCTTTTTTGGACCTTGCTGTAATTGTCAAAAAAACTTGTTACACATTTTTTAATTCCAAGTTTTGAGGCTTTTTGAACAATTAAAGGAAAATCTGAAAGATTATTTTTTATAGGGCCGCTATCATTGGTTCCATAAAAACAAATGGGGTCAAACCTCCAGGATATTTTTTCCGGTCCAAAAAGGCAGGCAAGTTTATTTAATTGTTCAAGCCTTTTACTTAAAGGTGGCAAAAGAGGCTCAAGCAAAGATGATTCAGAGTTTATTGTAAAATTGAAATATATATTGAATCCAAGTTGTATAAGTTTTTCACCAGCTCTGGCTTTGATAAATTCGTTATAGTTTTTTGACCAGAATACTATTGAATGAATTGAGTCTCTGGATACATCTATTTTTTTGATGGTTTTAGTGAAAGGGTTTTTCACATTGAAAAAACCTGAATTGATGTGATCCATGAACCAGTCCATGTAAAAGGCCGGGATATCCGTTCTTCTGGAGGCAGATAAAATTTTATCCGGATTCTGGTTCATTTTTTTTAAAATCGGAAAAAGAAATGATTTTACCAGGGACCTTTGTTTCAGTCTCCACATCTCCAGTATTTTTTTTATCAGGAGGACTTTCAGGCTTATTTAACAGCAGATCTTCCTCAGGTATCTCAACTTTTTCCAGTTTCATCTTCTGATTGTTCATATGAAATTCACTGCCATTTATATAATCATCTTTTAAAATCCAGGTAACCACCTGCAAAGGGATTTGAAGCATTAAAAATTTGATATGGTACCAGTCTTTTTTAGCATCAGGAAGGATACTTTCGATCCTTGCAAAAGATATTGGTGTATCCTCAATATAGATTAAGACGATGTCATTAACAGCAGCCATTGACTCCTCATATGTTTTAATTTTCCTTGTAAACTAATTTTATATAACATAATCTTCCCATAACGAAAAGAATGGAGTCAAATTATGCTCTCTTCATATGAAAATAGATGGAAAATTTTTTCCCTTGTTGCAATCTCAATTTTTATGTCCACCCTGGATTCCAGTATCGTTAATGTTGCCCTGCCCTATATGATGCAAGAGCTTCAAACCGATATTAACACTATTCAGTGGGTAGTGTTGATTTATCTTATGATAGTTTCTTCTTTGCTTTTAACCTTTGGCAGACTTTCGGATATTAAAGGTAAAAAACCTGTATATGTTCTTGGGTTTACCATATTTGTGGCAGGGTCCTTTTTATGCGGCATGGCCCGAACGCATCAGTTTTTAATTATTTCAAGGGCTTTACAGGGGTGTGGGGCATCCATGCTCATGGCATGCTCCCCCGCTTTGATTGTAGATGTCTTTCCTGTGCATGAACGTGGAAAAGCACTTGGAATGATAGGTGCTGTCGTTGCAGCAGGGCTTACAACAGGGCCTGTAGCCGGTGGAATCCTTCTTGAGTATTTTTCCTGGCGGTTTATTTTTTATATTAATATTCCCATCGGGATCATTGCCGCCTTAAGTGGTATCTTTGTTTTGAAAACTGCTCAAAGAACAGGGGAAAACGAAGAGCCCATGGATAAAATTGGCAGCCTTTTATTGATCATTATTTTATCCAGCCTGATCGCTTTTTTAACACAAATGTCAAAATGGGGCATAGTTTCAATTCATTCTATCTCAATTTCAGGGCTTTTTATCCTGGCATGTATTGGTTTTGTTGTAAATGAGACAAGATCGGATTATCCCTTGTTTGATATGGACCTTTTAAAAATTAAATTATTTGTATTTCCTGTGATTTCTTCGGCAGTTTTATTTGCCGCTCTTTTTGTTATTGTCTTTATGATGCCTTTCTTCCTGACATATCCCTGCGGTTTTTCAGCATCAAAAACAGGTTTGATAATGATCATTCCTTTTTTATTTCTTTTGATTGTCAGCCCCGTATCTGGAATGCTGTATAATAAGTTCGGTTCAAGACTTTTATGCATGACCGGTATAAGTATTTTGACATTATCTCTTATTTCATTAATGACGCTTCAACCTTTCATGGGAATTTTATCAATTTTCTGGCGTATTGCCCTAGCCGGAATTGGAACAGCGCTTTATGTGCCTCCCAATAATACAGCTATAATGAGTTGTGTGCAGCCGTCCAAGCGTGGAATTGCATCAGGAGCTGTTGCCACGGCCAGGAACATAGGTATGGTGATAGGGGTAGCCCTTGCCGGTTTGATTTTTACCACTTCTTTTTCAAGTCTTACAAATGGCTTGAGCCTTGAAAATTATTTGCCGGGAATGGAGCCTTTTTTTATGATCAGTTTTAAAAGGACAATGTTGATGGGTGCTGTCCTTTCAATTTTTGGAATAGGAGTGACCTTTGCAAGGGGCAAAGAAGGCTGATCACGACTCCCCTTGAAATGGAACGACAAAAACCGGAACGCTGGATCTTTTTAATACTTTTCTGACTATATTATCTCCCATGGCTTCTGCCAAAAGTCCTTGCTGTTTGCACCCCATAACGATCAAGTCGCAGTTTTCTTCTTTAACCGTGGATGTCAGTTCATCCGCAATAGAACGACTCTCGGCCACCAGAATTTTTGAAATCAGGGAATTATTTTCAAAAACCTCGTTGTCCTGCCCGGTTTCTTCAAAAAATCCGGCAATAGCATGACGGATTTTCAATGCATCAACATTTTTACCTATCAGGATGTCTCTTGCTTTGCTCCTTTGCTCTGACCTTAAATTTTTATATAATTGTTCTCCAAAGGCCATTTGAATTCGCTTCTCAGAACGGGGGTTTTCTTCCATAACATGTATAACGATGATATTTGCATTCTGGCAGACGGCTAAAAAAGCAGCATGCTCAAAAACCTGTCTCATATTGACAGAAAGATCAGATGCAAAAAGAATATTCTTTGTTGGTTCAACCATTTTTATTCCTCCAAAGTTATATTTGCGAAACAATTATTTTAAACTATTAATTATTTATGTTAATTCAAAAATAAGATGTGCGTATATGGTTTATATATTAAATTAAAATCATAAATATTCAAGTGTTGATTGCCCTTTTTTATAAAAAAGGAAAAAACAGCAATAGGACAGGATTAATTTGCAGGGTAATCTACCCTTTCTTTCAAATCTTTGCCGCATTTGAAAAACGGAAGTTTTTTAGAATCAACTTTAACAAGTTTTCCGGTTTTTGGATTTCTGCCTGTATAAGATTGATATTTTTTTAGGTGAAAAGCCCATAATCCTCTGAGTTCTACACGATCTTCCTTTGCCAGAGCATCTGCAATTTCTGAAAAGAATAAATTAACTATGTCAGTTGCTTCCATTTGGGTGAGTGAGCATCTGTTTTTAAGACTTTCAATCAATTTGAGCTTGTTCATGTATTCCCTCCATATTATTAACCTGAATTAAAAATTTACCCAGATAGATATAATAAAAAAATCAATGAAATTTCAATAGGTAAAAACCCCTATTTATTTGATAAATTCAAATTCAGTTTTAAAAAAAGTTTCAACCATGTCCTGATATTTCTTGATTGAAGATGCTTTAAATATCATTTTAAGCTGTTTCTTACTATCCTTGAACGAAGGCCCAAGGTATCTCCAGAACCCTTTCATCCGTCCAGTTAAATGAGCCGGTCCGGAAAATATTGTTTGATAGCTGTCAAATAGAGAATCATGAAAAATTTTTAACCTTTCAATTTGATTTTTCTTTACAAGAATACCTTTGATGTCCTCTGCAAGGAATGGATTGGAAAGAATTCCCCGGCCAATCATGAATCGTTTGATACAGGGGAATTTTTTTTTAACAATATAAAAAGTATTTAAATCTGTAATATCACCGTTATAGGTCAGTGGGTGGGCGCTGGATAAAAATGCTTTCTCAAACGCATCATGATCTGAGGTCCCCTCATACATCTGTATTCCGGTTCTGGGGTGAAGAATGATTTCATCCAAGGGATATTTATCCAGAACAGGCAGGACCTTGAAAATTTCATTTTTTGATTTTCTGCCTAACCTCAATTTAACAGAAAGTGTATTTGAAATTCTTGGGATCACAGTGTCCAGGAAAGAATCAATTTTATCCGGGTACATTAAGAGTCCAGACCCTCTTTTTTTTTTTGCAATTTTTGAATGAGGACAGCCAAGGTTCCAATTTATTTTTTTTATTCCCATTTCAAAGAGGTGGTTCGCAAGGAAAATAAAATCTTCTGTATTATTTCCAAGGATTTGAGGGATAACAAACAATTTTTTATTATTTTCAGGATATACATCTTTTATCCTGGATGGTTTTAATCTCTTTTGCCCCATAGTTGAAATAAAAGGCGCCACAGCCTCATCAAGACCTGAAAAATGATCAGAAAATACATTTCGAAATGTCAAATCGGTAAATCCCTGAAGAGGGGCAAGTATGATGGTGATACCATCTTTTGTCATATGTGGGAACTTATTTTGTGTTATCTGTTAAATTCATATAAAATCAGAAAAAAACTTTGACAAACATAATTGTTATAAATTATACAACCCATGTGTTCGGGTCTTAGCTTATATAACATTAAAACAGATTGCAAGGAGTGTTTTAAACGGATGAAAGAGCTTTTCAAAGAGGTTATCCAGTTAAATATGATGGAAGAAACCTCAGAAACAGAAGGTTGCGCAAAAAAATTGTTTGCCCGGTTAAATGCCATGGAACTGCCTGAATATTTTAATTGGGCTTCAGAGATTTTTGAAGGTCTACATGTCAGCCGGCATCCAGATAAAAAAGCGCTAATCTGGAATGATTTAGATACGTTTGAGACCAAAACCTATTCTTATGGAACCTTATTAAAAAAGGCAAATCAGCTGATAAACTTTTTTCATAAATCAGGTCTTGAAAAAGGGGATAACCTCTATATGATGAGTCCTGTTTTACCTGAAATATGGTTTGCCAGCCTTGCCTGTATTAAAGCAGGGATAGTCAGCGTCCCAACTGCAATAACAATGACTCAAAGAGAATTGGAATTCAGGTTTGAAACTTATTCCCCCAATGTTATCATGGCTGATGAAGATTCTGCATGCCTGATTGATAAAGCTCTAAAAGAGACCAATATTGAACCCAAACTCAAGCTGGTATTAGGACAAAAGGAAGGCTGGATACCCATTGATACGATTAAAAATGAATCCACTGAAGCTAAGCCTGCAATGACGAGATCCAATGATACGCTTTTCTGCTTTTTTACTTCAGGAACAACGGGTCTTCCCAAAAGAGTAGGACACACAGCTGTATCATATCCTGTGGGACATTTGTCAACCACTGTTATGATTGGAATAAAACCTGGAGATGTTCATCATAACCTTAGTGCTTCAGGGTGGTCAAAATGGGCATGGTCCAGTTTTTTTGCACCATTTAATGTCGGTGCTACAACAACCGGATTTACATTTTCATGCCTGGATGGCGAACAATATCTTGATGCCATTTCAAGGCATAAAGTGAATATTTTTTGTGCCCCTCCAACTGCCTGGAGAATGTTTGTGAATATGAATCTTGACTCTTTTAATCTGTCTAGTTTAACCCAGTCAATCAGTGCTGGAGAACCTTTGAACCCCGATGTGATTGAAAAGTGGGCAAATCATACAAAAATAGAGATAAGAGATTACTATGGTCAGACTGAGTCAACAGCCATGATTGGAAACCCTCCCTGGATAAAAGGTAAAATAAGGCCGGGATCTTTTGGATATCCTTTTTATATGTATGATGTGGCACTGGCTGATAATGAAGGCAATGAGATCATAGAACCAGGCAAGGCAGGTCATATCGTAGTAAAGCTGGGTAAATGGAGACCTATTGGTCTTTTTTCAGAGTATATTGGCAGTCCTGAAAAAATGAGTTCGGTTTTTGTTGATAATTATTATTATACAGGAGATCGGGCATCATTTGATGAAGACGGGTATTGGTGGTTTGTGGGAAGGGCGGATGACGTGATTAAGTCTTCTGATTACAGGATCGGCCCCTTTGAAGTTGAAAGTGCCATTGTTGAGTATCCTGCCGTGGCAGAAGCAGCAGTTGTGGGATCTCCAGACCCGAACCGATACCAGCTTGTAAAAGCATATGTGATTTTAAATCCAAGTTATAAGGCCTCAAGGGAACTTGCGCTGGAACTTTTTAAACATACCATCACCATTTTACCGAAATTTAAAATTCCAAGAATCATAGAGTTTGTTACTGAAGTTCCAAAAACAATGAGTGGTAAAATCAGGCGAATTGAACTAAGGCAAATTGAAATTTCCAAACAGGAAAATTCAATTGATGAAGGGATTAAAGAATATTTTTACTGGGATTTTCCAGAACTGAAATCAAAAAAGAAATAAAAAAACGAATACCAATACTAATATAGACGGTTATCTATTGATCTTCATGATTTTGAAAAGGCATTTCAACCTCTATCTCACCGCTGCCGCTCCTTAAAAATTTTGCAGATGGATATTTTTTTTTGAAGACATTGAGCATTTTTCGATTTTCAGCCAGAACTGTTGCAATAAATTGTTTGTAATTGTTTGCCTTTGCAATGGTTTCAAGAATTTCAAGAAGGTATGATCCAATTCCCATTCCATGGAGCTTTTCTTTAACAAGAAATGCTACTTCAGCTGAATTTGTATCAGCTTCAGCATAAGAGCCAATGGCCACAATCTGTTTTCTTTTACCCAGCTGCATAAGTCCTATGATGGTCATATTTCTTCGATAATCAACCTGGGCCCATTGTTTTTGAAGCATGTCCCTTGAGAAAACTTTTCGTTTGTTAAAAAATCTATAGTAAATAGAGTCTTCCTGCAAAGAATAATAAAAATGCCTTGATTCAAACTCATCAGAAGGCAAAAGCGGCCTGAAATCAACATTTTTCCCATTGGCAAGTTTTTTTGAATAAAGATAACGATCCAGAAAAAGCAGGTCCTGGGTTGTGGGAGGAAGTTGATCCGGGAAAATATAATGTCTTTTTTTGGCCTCTTCTATTAGATTTTTTCTAAATTTTGGATGAGTAATCCGGGCAAGTTCCATCACCCGCTGATAGATGCTTTTCCCTCGCATTTCGGCAATGCCGTACTCGGTAACAATGATATCAATATCTCCCCTGGTTGTTGCAACACCTGCGCCTTCACTTAAATGCGTGACGATTCTTGAAACCTTGCCGTTTTGAGCGGTCGAAGGAATAATAATTATGGAAAACCCGCCCTTGGACATGGATGATCCCCTGATAAAATCTACCTGATCACCAATGCCGCTGTAAAAAAGATATCCCTTTGAATCAGTACAGACCTGGCCTGTCAGATCGACCTCAAGAGCGGAACTTATGGAAATAAAGTTATCATTTTTAGCAATGACGTTGGGATCATTTACAAATCCAGAAGATTTAAAATAAAATATGGGATTATTGTCAACAAAATCATATAATTCTTTAGAACCCATACACAGAGAGGCAACTACTCTGTCCGGTAGGAATGTTTTTTTTTTGTTGGTGATGACTTTTTTTTTAAACAAAGGCAACAACCCGTCAGTGATAACCTGTGTATGGATACCCAGATTTTTTTTATCGGAAAGATAGGGCATTATGGCATCGGGCAGATGACCAAATCCAATTTGCAGCGTCGCTCCATTATCCACAAGCATATTGACATAATGACCGATTCTTTCAACGACCTTTTGATTTTTCATTTCAGGGAGAGACTCGAGTATGGGCTCGTTATGCTCTACAAGATAATCAATCTCATCAATGTGGACATTACTGTCTCCCCATGTTCTGGGCATCTCCTGGTTGATCTGGGCGATGACGATATCAGCATTTTTCATGCCGGAGAGGGTGATATCAACCGAAATGCCTAGGCTGCAATATCCGTGATCATCCGGAGGGCTTACCTGTATCAGGGCAACATCAAGTCCGATTTCATGATTTGCAAAAATTTCAGGGATCTGTGAAAGATAAACAGGGATATAATCAATTTTCCCTTCAAAAGCAGATTGCCGCATTAAAAGGGAAATGAAAAATAGTTTTATGGAAAATCTTGAAAGGAAATTTTCATCATTGACATAGTTGGAAAGGGTGGCTGAAAGCATCTGATAGATAACAATATCCTGAATGGATAAATCTTCTACCATTGCTTTTATTAGTCTCTGGGGCTCACCACATCCTGTGCCGATAAACACCCTTGATCCATTTTTTATTTTTTTTACACTTTTTTGCGCTGTCAGCAGTTTGTAAGGGCAAACATCTCTAAGATCCATTTGATTTCTCCTGCCATGCCTGTGAAAAAGATTTAAGTGCGCTGATTATTAAATAATTTTAAACTAAAGTACAGCAAAAATAAGAAATCTATTTTTTAAACTTTAAGTTTTTTGGGCTCAAACGTGAGGGTTGAAAAATAATCATCCATGGTTTCAGCACGCCTGATCAGTTCAACACTTGAATCTTCTTTTAACAATAATTCTTTTGGTCTAAGGTGACCATTATAGTTAAATCCCATGGCATGTCCATGGGCTCCGGTGTCGTGGATAACCAGGATATCTCCTTCAATAGTATCCGGCAGGCTCCTTTGAACGGCAAATTTATCAATATTTTCACAAAGTGCACCCACCACGTCAACTTTTCCCGTTGCGACTGAATCTTTTTTACCGTGGATATGAATGTGATGGTAGGCATCATACATGCCTGGCCGCATCAGTGACGACATTGATGCATCCACACCCACATATTTTCTGTAAGTGTTTTTATGATTAATGACAGATGTGACCAAAACACCATGCGGCCCTGTGATATATCGGCCACTTTCCATGTATAGTTTGGGAACCCACCCCTTGCTTTTTTTAAATGTTTTGAAGATAAGGGCAATTTCTTTGGCCATGGAATCAAGATCAAAGGGTTGTGCCTCAGGAGTGTAAGGGATGCCCAGGCCACCACCAATATTGATAAATTCAAAGGTGATATCGAGTTTTTCACAGACCAGCTCAACAATACCCAGCAGCATCTGGGTGGTTTCAACCATATATTTGTAATCCAGCTCATTGGATGCCAGCATGGTGTGAATGCCAAAACGTTTAACCCCAAGTTTTTTAGCTTTTGTATAGGCATCTAAAATTTGATCATGGCTGACACCATATTTTGATTCTACCGGGTTTCCAATTATTTTATTGCCGTTTCGGCGAAGGCCTGGATTGTACCTGAAGCAGATAAGATCAGGAGTGTCAATTAATTTTGAAATCAAGGAAATATCATCAAGATTAAGTATGCATCCGCCATTTTTTATTGCCGTTTCAAACTGGGGCATGCTAGTGTTATTTGAGGTAAACATGATATCATCTCTAAAGCTGCCTATCTGTCTGGACAATTGAATTTCCGGTGTGGAACTGCAGTCAAATCCAAAGCCCATTTCCTGCATGATTTTCATGATTGATGGGTTTGGCAGAGCTTTGACCGCAAAAAATTCTTTGAAACCATCAATGTTTTTAAAGGACGTGCTCAGCTTCTCGCAGGTTTCTTTTATCCCTTTTTCATCATAAATGTGGAAAGGGGTTCCAAAGTTCTCCACAATTTGTGGTAAAATTTTTGAAAGTCTTTTTTGATATGAAGTTGACATCGGCATGTTAATATATTCCTTATTCCAAAGTTTTGGGTAACATTATTTTGGCGCTTTCCTTAAACGTGGAAAGGGCTATAAAAGTTTTGGTTTCTTTCACAATATCAAGACTGGCTATACGGGTTCTTAAAATAGTTTCAAGTTCACAATTGTCAGATACCCGAAGTTTGACCATAAGACAGTCTTCCCCTGCCAGGAAGTGTACCTCCTGGATTTGTTCTATTTTTGAAAGTTTTTCGCCGATTTTAATGAGCTGGTTTGGAAAAGCAACCTTGATCTGAATAAATGCAATCATTGATCCATGAAACATGTTTGGATTGAGGCGAACTTCGTATCCCTCAATTACACCCTGGGCTTCTAATTTTTTGATTCGTTCCAGAACTGCAGATGGGGCCATTCCTATTTTCCTTGCAACTTCTACATTGGGCACCCTTGCTTTTTTTTGCAGGATTTTTAAAATTTGTAAATCTGTATCATCCATTTTCATTTCTTTTGTATCTTATAATTGAATAATAAAAGTATATTGTTCTTATTGAAAACGATTGTCAAGAATAATATTTCTAATTTACATTATATTTTCGAATTATATTCTTTTTTATTAAGAGCGAAAAAGGATTGATTTTTGTTGATTAAATAAAAGGTTTAAGATACATTTTACTATAAAATCATTCTATTTAATAAAAAGGTTGAAATTAACAAAGATGAGAACCGATCCAATTAAAATTCTTATGGTTGATGATGAAAATGTCATTCTTGAGGTCGCAGAAGAATATTTTCAGAAAAAGGGTTACCAGGTTTATACAGCCGGAAATGGAATCGAGGCCCTTGAAATTTTGAACAGGGAGCAAATCGGCTGTGTGTTTACCGATATTAACATGCCGGAGATGGATGGCCTGGACCTGGCTGAACAAATCAGGATGAAAGACAATACTCTCCCCGTGGTTATCATGACAGGATATCCGTCATTGGAAAATACCATACAGACTTTAAAAAATGGTGTTATTGATTATTTGATAAAACCTGTTAACCTTGAACAAATGGAGTTGACACTTAAAAGAATATTAAGGGAGCGTGCACTCTTTGTTGAGAACCTGATTTTAAAAGAAGAGGTTGAACGTCAGGAACGGCTAAAAAAACTTAATAATGAGTTGCTTGAAAGAGTCCAGGAAGTAAATACCTTGAACCGGGTGATGGAGGATTTTTCCTCTGCTGATTCAAGTTATGGTATTTTTAATAATATTGTTGATTTAGGTGTTGAAGAATTAAAGGCAGATAAAGTATTTTTTCATATATACTCTGATCAGGATAAGTCCCTGGCACTTGTTGCAAGTTCGGACTTAAGTATTGAAAATGAAACGGTTTGTTCATTATTTGGAAAAGATCTTTCAAAAGCTGCTTATAAGTTCATTCTTGATATTCTGAAAAAAGATTCCAATCCCTGCCTGATTTCAGATGCCGGCAAAAATAAACATCTTGACGATGTGGTCAATTCATTAATGGTCGTACCGGTGAAAATAAGGGATAATATTTTCGGTATTGCCAGTGCCTTTTCATTTAGTAAAGACAAGCATTTTAATGAAAAAGATATCTACTATATGAGCTTTATCTCACAGAAAGCATCTTCTGCTATTGAAAATATAGCATTATATGAAAATATTTATGACAATCTTTTTTCAACGCTATATGCATTTGTAACCGCACTTGAGGTAAGGGATCTGTATACACAAAAACATTCCACAAGAGTTGCAAAATATGCCCATATGATTGCTCAAGAGATGGGCTGTACAGATGAAGAACTGGATATTATCCGTTTTGCAGGGAGTCTTCATGATATAGGTAAAATAGGCATTCGGGACAATATTCTTTTAAAACCAACTCAACTGTCGGCTGAAGAATATAAGAAAATTAAAGAACACCCGGTAATTGGTGCTGATATTATAAGCAAATTGGGACTGTGGGACCGGGAAATGGTTATTATCCGCCATCACCATGAACGTTTTGATGGTAAAGGCTATCCCAGTGGATTAAAAGGGGATGAAATTCCCAAACTGTCTAGAATTTTATGTGTTGCAGATTCATTTGACGCCATTGATTCAGACAGAGCATATAGAAAAAAAATGGGGAAAAAAGAAGTTTTCAGTATCATAGAGGAAAATTCCGGACCTCAGTTTGATCCTGAAGTTGTAAAAGCATTTTTAACTATAGCTGATCAAGAGTTGATGAATTGAGTTTTGGAAATGCCCTTGATTTAAAAAAATGAAACAATGGCTAAAAAACTGTTGACATTTTTTTTTAAATCATATAGATAAACTCCTGTTTTTTTAATTGCCTTTGGGCCGTTAACTCAGTTGGCAGAGTATCTGCCTTTTAAGCAGAGAGTCGCTGGTTCGAGCCCAGCACGGCCCACCATTTAAAAAAAATACTGCGTCCCCATCGTCTAGCCTGGTCCAGGACACCGGCCTTTCACGCCGGCGACAGGGGTTCAAATCCCCTTGGGGACGCCACTTTGAATATCAAGGCTTTCAGAGATTCTCTGAAAGCTTTTTTGTTTTGGGGCTTTGAATTTTCACCCCCTATTTCACCCCCTCAGGTAATGATTTTTTAGATTTAACCATAATTTAAAAAATAAACTCATAGAAGGTTTGAAGTTTCTGATTCAATAACTTTAGAGGTATTGCATAGTATAATTCAAAGAATATTGGATTGGGATGCAACACATCTAAAAAAGATAATATTTTGAATGTTGTCAATTTTATTAATGAAATGGAAATCCCTTATATACACAATTTTATTTTAATAATATACGATTGGGGCTTGATAAATACCATAAAAAGTATTATATATAGTGCTGTTAATAATAATTTAAGATAGAAAAGTGAGCATTATTATGAATACTATAACAGCCAATCAACTCAAAACAAAGGGCGTTTCTGCGATCCAGAACAATCTTTCAGACAATCGTGAACTGGTGATTACAGTTCGAGGTAAAGAAAAATATATTGTAATGGATATGAAACATTATAACTATCTGCGGGAATGCGAACTAGATGCTGCATTGCATCAGGTCAAAGCTGATTATCAGGACGGTAATTTTATCATGGAAACTGTTGAAGACCATATCAAAAGAATATCAAAATGACATATCGACTCATCTATACAAATAGTTATATTAAGCGGGCTTCTAAATTTGTCAAAAAACATCCTGAGCTAATATCTCAATATGGTAAAACACTTAAACTTTTAGAAATTGATCCTAACCACCAATCTTTGAGGCTTCATCCTTTAAAAGGGAAATTAAAAGGCTTGTATTCAATTTCTATAAATATTTCCTATAGAATCACACTTGAATTTTTCGTTACAGAAAAAGAAATTGTTTTGGTAAATGTTGGGCATCGTGATGGAGTCTATTAATAGGAATAATATGCAAACAGAACACAGTCTAAAGAAGCTCGAAAATGTACCTGAGATCCCGCCGAAAATCCTAAATTAATTTACCTAAGTGAAAAAAAGTCAGAAATCACAAGAGAAAATTCCGATTCGGTTGTTTTCTGCACCCACTGTGGTCCGCGAAGACATTGTCTTGATGTCTTTGAAAACTAAAGAAAAGGTATACGACAAAATCGGAATTAAATTTGATATTGATTCTCACAAAGAATTTTCTGTAATTATAGATAAAAATTTGGGACTTCACCAATTTGTCGGTTTAAAAAAAATTACCCTATCCTTGTTGAAACAGTTATCTATAAACACACCGGTACTTAAAATAATTGTAAAACACAAAATACTTCAAAGTCAGCTTAAAAAGATAGATTCAATTTTAAGGAAGGTAAAGGATAATAAAATTCCTGCCATCGGATAAAATTATTTTTCAAAGGGTATTTGTCGCGGTCTACACCTTTAATCAAATCAATTTTAATTTGTTGTGCAGATTTTTATTAAATATGAAAGCCATCTAAAAAGGAATTTGCAGCAAGACTGTTAACAAAGAGTGATTTTAGCTATTTACAACTATTAAATAGGTTGGTATGGATGGAGAAAATTAGAGGTGAATGATGAAAAAATTCATTGTATTTATGTTTTTGCTATTCATACCATGTATAGTTAATGCTGAATATTATCATTGGATTGAACAAGGGGTTCACAATTTCAGTAATTGCCAGAAGCCACCAGGGGTAAGGGGAAGTTTTAATATCCTGGGAAGCTCGGCTCAAACAACACCTAAAACCAAAGCAGAGAAAAAAGAGACTGAGATTAGTGATGTCATAAAAAAAATTGAAGATCGTAATGATAAAGTTAAGGCAATTCAAGAAAAATATTTGCAACCTGGAACAGATACACTTAACACAATAATAAAGCTCGTTAATTAATTTCTAATCCTCCTTAAAAGATTATAACGCCAATAATTTTTTCAAGGTCGTCTGCCGTTTACTTATATCCTGGTTTTTAATCGCCATTGCAAGGGCTTTTCTGGTTCCGACAAAGATAGCCAGTTTTTTTGCTCTGGTTATTCCGGTATAAATTAAATTTCGAAAAAGCATTTTAAAATGCTGGGTAAGAATGGGGATAATTACAATTTCAAATTCGCTTCCCTGGGATTTATGTATGGTGATGGCATAAGCCAGATCAAGCTCCATTATATCATTATGTTTGTAATGAATCTGCCGTTTATCCGGGTAAAAGGAAACTGTTAAGGTCAAATCAATATTATTAATATCTTTGATCACACCAATATCACCATTAAATACACCCAGTTCATAATTATTGCGCCGATGGATTACCCGGTCGCCGATCCTGAAAAATTTTTCTCCAACCTTTAACTGCCTTTTGCCTTCAATCAAAGGATTTGAAGTCTCCTGGATTACTTTGTTTAAATTTATCGTTCCAAGGCTTCCCCTTGTCATGGGAGAAAGTATCTGTATTTCATAGCCCCCATGATATTTTGGTATCCATTCCTGGTAGAGTTTTCGGACAACATCCAAAGCTGAATATCCATAATGAAGAGATGACCAGGGGTGAACTTTTTTTATAACGGAAAGCAATTCTTCAACCCTTGTTTCAGCTTTATAAATTCTTTGCAGATCCACATATTCAAATTTCTTAGGAATGATTATCTCTGTTTCATAAGGAACTACCGGCTCTTGAACCCGAAACTCAAAAAAATCAGACCTGTCTGGTTTTTCAGATATATTGTTTTCCAATTCAGAAAGCTTTAGGTTATAAATTTTTTTAACCCTTGTTATGAAATTTATCTGATCCATGGTTGCTTCATCTGAATCAAGAAATAAACAGTCATTTTTATCCTGCCATATTTCAGGTTTTTTAAATGGTGATTTAATCCAGGGCGTAACCCCTTTATTGATCTGATGAGCATATTTGATGATCAGAGAGTCCCGGGCCTGCCTAAATATTTTTGTCAATTTAAAAACGGGAACAACCTTTGATGAAATAATATCTTTTAAAACATTGCCGGCACCCACCGAGGGCAATTGATCAGAATCTCCTATGAACAACACCTGAGCTTTTTTAGGGACAGCTTTAAGTAACGATGCTGTCAAGTTGATATCAAGCATTGAGCACTCATCAAGGATTAGAAAATTTGTTTTTAAAGGTGTTTCTTCATTTTTTTTAAATTTGTTTCCCTGCCATCCCAATAATCTATGGATTGTTTTGGATTTTTTCCCAATCACATCTGTCATCCTTTGAGCTGCTCTGCCTGTTGGTGCTGCTAACAGTACCTTTAAACCCATGGCCTCAATCAATTTAACAATTACAAGTAAAGTGGTTGTTTTGCCACACCCCGGCCCACCTGTAAGAATTGAAAATTTTTCGCAGACAATATGTTTGACAGCATCTGCTTGTTCATTGCTTAAAGAAATATTTTTTGCTTTGCAGTACAGATATATCCAGCGCTGAATTCTTTTTTTCTCAACTTTTGGAGGCGATCCAATATCGAGTATTCTTTTAGCAACATACAATTCATCAAAATATAAAGATTTTGAATAATAGCATGGCTCGTTTGTATTGTTTTCTCCTTTAAGCCGGCGCATCATGAGATGATTTTCAGTCTCCATATGACCCAACAGCGCAGGCAGTTTATCAGATAGATCCAATTGTAATAATTCTTTTACCTGTTCGTTTATCTGGGCGGCTGTCAGATAACAGTGCCCAAAACTCCTGCTTGCAGCCAAAACATGCTTAATGCCGGCCACCATCCTTTGTCGGCTGTCTGTTTCAAATCCAATACTTAAGGCAACCTTGTCTGCAGAAAAAAAGCCTATCCCATAAAAATCATTTGCCAGCTGATAAGGATCTTGGCTAACAATTTTTATTGCATCATCGCCATAGTCCTTATAGATCCTGACCGCAAACAAGGTACTTATTCCATGGGACTGTAAAAACATCATGACTTTTCGAATTGCTTTATGCTCAGTCCAGGCGCTACTTATCATATTAAGTTTTTTTTGGGCTATGCCTGGAACTTCAGTTAACCTTTCGATATTTTTTTCGAAAATATCAAGGGTTTGTTTATGAAAATATTTGACTATTTTTTGTGCGGTTTTAGGACCAACACCCTTAATGAGACCAGAACCAAGATATTTTTCCAATGCAGCAGTTGTTGCAGGTTTTTTTTCCCTGGCAATATCTGCCTGGAACTGGCGGCCGTATTTAGGGTGCATAGCCCATGATCCTTGGAATTCCATTGTGGCACCAGCAAACACTTTTGTTTGATGCACAATGACTGTTTCCTGGCTGTTGGGATTATTAAAAGGCATAACCCTGAGAATTGACCAGCCATTGTCAGGGTTATGGAACGTAACACGATCCACTATCCCCTTTAAAATTTCATTTATAATACCAGTTTGATTAACAGCCATTTGTTTCATCTTAGTCTTACCCTTGACAATTTGCGTACAATGACAGTAGATACACCAAAACAACACATGTTTTCAATACGTTAATAAAAAGGGGTAAAAATAGTACCGGCCTGCATAAAAACAGCAATTAAGGAGAAACTAATTGAACAGACCGGTTGTTTTATAAATATAGTTTATGATTATGAAAAGTATATTTTCTGGAAATATATTAGAATAAGGAGGCAGAACCAATATGACTAATCCACGGCATTATCTTTTTCTGACAATTATTTATCTGCTGGTGGTGGCAGGCATCTGTGTTCTACTTTTGGAACCCCTTAAAGCTGCATTTATGGCAAACTGGGGATTTAATCTTCTGATATTTGCAGCTCTTTGTGTGGGTATTGGCATTAATATTTACCAGATACAGAGGCTTGAACCTGAAATTCAGTGGATTAAAATTTTTCGCACCGGTGATCTTGGATTGTCGGTTACAGAACCACCTGTACTGCTTTCCCCCCTTGCCAAACATCTAGAAGAGATTCACCGGGACCGTTTCCGCTTGTCTGCCCTTTCACTTAACACTGTTCTGGACGGGATACGTGGCCATTTGGATGAGGCCAGGGAAATCTCTAAATATATGATTGGCCTGTTGGTATTTCTGGGGCTTTTAGGTACTTTTTGGGGATTGCTTCAGACCATCGGTAGTGTTGGATTGGTAATCGGCGGACTGGAAGTGGGAACCGGGGATTTTGCTAATGTGTTTGGCCATTTAAAACAAGGGCTTGAAGAACCTCTTAAGGGAATGGGTACAGCTTTTAGTTCATCTCTGTTCGGCCTGGGCGGATCATTGATATTGGGTTTTGTTGATATTCAGTCAGGTCATGCTCAGAATCGTTTTTTTAATGAAATGGAAGAATGGCTGACCGGGGTCACCCTTCTGGTGGAAACTGATGAGACCTCTAAAAGAACTATTGATCATTCCGTTGCGGCTTTAAATGATATTGATAATAACCTTAAGATAATGATCAAGCAGATACATAAAAATAACCAGGTCATGGTTCATCTGTTAAAACAACAGACTAAACCGCCAGGGGATAATCCAGACCCGAAGAAATAACAGGAGATAGCAATGATATCCAAAACACGGCGCATATCAAATCCTACTACAGCCTGGCCAGGTTATGTTGATGTCCTGTCAGCTCTGTTAATGGTGGTTATTTTTGTGTTGATGATTTTTGTTTTGGCCCAGTTTCTGCTCAGCGAGGTACTCTATGGCCAGAAAAATGAGCTGGCACTTCTCCATGAGCAGGTCAGTGAACTGGCGGAACTTTTGGGGCTTGAAAAAGAAAAATCCAGCCAGCTGAACACCGAGGTCGGCCGTTTGTCCGATGCCATAATCGGGTTATCCGAAGACAAAGATGAACTCATCTCAAAGGTTGCACAGGATTCAGCACAGTTTAAAAAGGACAATGACAAGATAAAACAGCAGATGTTGAATATTGGAAGCCTGAATGAAGATATCCAGACACTGACCCTGGTAAAGGATGAGCTGGAGCAAAAGGTGGCAGACCTTGCTTTATCTCTTTCTGACAAGGACTATCAGGTTTCGGTGTTAAGGGATCGTTCAAAAGCCCTGACTGCCAGACTGGCGGATAAAGACGAAATGACTGTATTGGCTCAGGAAAAGATTGAGAAACAGGATATCCGGATCCAGGCCCTTTCCGTGGTGCTGGAATCCCAGAAAGAAGCCATAGCAAGGGAAAAACTGCTGTCTGCAAGTGCCAGTGCTGAAGTGGCGCTTCTTTCAGATCAGATCACCAAACTCCAGGCACAATTGAGGATGATCAGTGATGCATTGGCGTTGACAAAGACCAAGGGGCAGGAAAAAGATGAAAAAATTGCCCAGCTTGGTAAACAATTGAACATTGCCCTGGCCCGGAAAGTAAGTGAACTACAAAAATACCGATCAGAATTTTTTGGGCAGCTCCAGAAAATTATAGGAAATAACCCGGCCGTAGAGATACAGGGGGACAGATTTGTTCTCCAGGCAGGTCTTCTTTTTGAATCAGGGTCTGCAAACCTGGGTATTCAGGGTCGTAGTCACCTTACGGCCATGGCAAATACTTTATTGCAGATTTCCATGAAAATTCCAAATGAGATTAACTGGATATTGCGAATTGACGGCCACTCAGACCGGGTTCCAATTAATAATGAAACCTTTTCCTCCAACTGGGAATTATCTGCTGCCAGGGCGGTCTCTGTGGTCCGGTTCTTGAGTCAAACAGGCATTCCTGAAAAAAGGATGGCAGCGGCCGGTTTCAGTAAATACCATCCAATTGATGAGGCAGATACACCTGAGGCCTATAGAAAAAATCGACGTATTGAAATCAAACTGACCAGCCAATAGGCGGTTAGGGTGAGCATGAGGTATGTAGAAGAATTATTTTTAATATTTTGGGTGGAGCGGCTTTAATCGATATGACCTATAATTTTGATCCAGATAAATGGTATGACAATGAATTTTTTATAATTCAGACAAAATTAAAAACCGGAGAGATCACACCCATTGAATTTGATAAAGAATCTGAAATCCTGGATAAAAAGCATGAAGAACTATGGAAACGTTTGGATGGGACTTATCAGATAAGCCCAGATAATGAGAAAAAAAGAAATAATTTTAAAAATCAATGTCAAGTAAACCCAAAATTATTGAAATCAGACAATTAAAGAAGAAGTATCATAGCAAAACGGATATAGATCATGTCTCTCCTGCTATAACAATGCTCTTATGAGGTTATCATTATTCTGGTAATGAGCCTTATTTTTTTTGAATATTGGCTTTTTATTGTTCTTTTGGACAAAGTAAAGTCAATTTGAATGGTAACCATCATATCTATTTATAAATATTTCAATATATTGTATAAAGCTAAAGTTATTTTTGTTTATTTTTTGGAGGTTAAAATATGAAACCGGTTGTGGCCCTTCTTGGCCGGCCTAATGTGGGGAAATCTACATTATTTAATAGGATTACACGCGCTAGAAAGGCGCTTGTTGATGATTTTCCAGGTGTAACAAGAGACAGGCATTATGAGGATGCAATATGGAATGATGTCGAGTTTACAGTGATCGATACAGGCGGTTTTTTAAGTACAGATGATGATTATTTTGCCTCCCAGATTAAAACGCAACTGACAATTGCGGCAGAGCAGGCTGATGTTCTCATTTTCATCATGGATGGCCGGGCAGGAATGTCGCCTTACGACCGGGAGCTATCCGATTTTTTACGCAGAATGTCCAAACCCGTTTTTTACCTGATTAATAAAATAGAAAACTACAAACAGCATGATGAACTTTTAGAGTTTTATTCATTGGGTATTGATAAGTTTTATAAGGTTTCAGCAGAGCACGGAGTTGGTGTGGGAGATTTTTTAGATGACCTTGTTGAAGCCCTGCCGGAATATAAGAAGATGGAAGAAGATGAAGATACTCTGATAAAAATTGCAATTGTTGGTCGACCTAATGTAGGCAAATCTTCGCTTGCCAATCGACTGTTTGGTGAACAGCGACTTGTGGTCAATGAAAAGGCAGGCACCACAAGGGATGCCATAGAACTTAAATGTGAGCATAAAGGCAGACAATTTATCCTTGTGGATACTGCGGGTATTCGTCGTAAGGGCAAGGTAACACGGAAAATTGAAAAATTTTCTATCCTTAAATCGTTAAAAAGCCTTGATGAGTGTGATGTGGCATTAATTTTGATTGATTCGGATGAAGGCATTACAGATCAGGATATTACTATTGCAGGATATGCTGAAGATAGGGGATGTGGTGCCGTGTTTCTGTTAAACAAATGGGATCTTTTAGATAAGGAACGAAAAAGCGTTAAAAAGTATATGGAAGATTTAAGGTATAAATCAAAATTTTTGTCATACGCACCGGCTATAACAATTTCCGCCCTTACCGGACAAAGATGCCATAAAATTTTGGATGAAGTGGTAAAAATATACAAAGAATATTGCCACAGAATAAATACTGGGGTATTAAACCGGATTATTGAGGATGCTGTTTACAGGACAGAGCCCTCATTGCATAAAGGAAAAAGATTAAAATTTTTTTACGCCACCCAGGTGGCATCAAAACCACCTTCTTTTGTCTGTTTTGTTAATTTTCCCAAAGCAGTTCATTTTTCATATAAACGCTACCTGCTCAATCAGCTAAGACAGATGATTCCATTGGAAAAAACACCTATCAAGCTTTTTTTCAGAGAAAAAACCGGCAGAATTAAATTTACCGGTAATTCAAAAGAAGATGAAAGAATTTTTCAGAAAAAGAAAAAGCATAATACCCGAAGACAAAAAGAGAGAACAGAACAGAGCAAACGAAAAAGGCAAAGAGATAGGGACGACTCTTAAAAAGAATGGATCTATTTGAAGCTCATAATTCTAAATACGAATTTTTGGCCCGCCCTCTGGCAGACAGAATACGTCCAGGAAACCTTGATGAAATTGTTGGCCAGGAGCATCTGACGGGAAAAGGAAGTCTTCTCCAGAAAGCCATTGAAGGTGACAGGGTGTTTTCTATGCTTCTCTGGGGGCCGCCAGGATGTGGTAAGACGACTCTGGCAGGCATTATAGCTAATGAAACAAAATCTGAATTTGTAGAAATATCCGCTGTTTTGTCCGGGGTTAAGGATATCCGCAAGATTATCGAGCAGGCCAAACAAAATCGGGTATTGTATAAAAGGCAAACCATTCTTTTTGTAGATGAAATCCACAGGTTTAACAAGGCCCAGCAGGACGCTTTTCTCCGACATGTGGAAAAAGGACTAATTGTCCTTGTGGGGGCAACCACACAAAATCCTTCCTTTGAAGTCATTCCTGCCCTGGTATCCAGGTGTAGAGTCTTTACCCTTAAAAGTCTTGAACAGAAAAGTATTATAACCATTTTAAAAAAGGCTTTGACAGACACTGGAAACGGTCTGGGCCTTGAGAAAAAAAGGTTGTCTGAAGAAGCTTTTGAACATATTGCAAGGGTGTCTGACGGCGATGCCAGGATTGCTTTGACCAATCTTGAGACAGCAGTGCTTCATTTTGCACAAAAAAAACAGATTAATATCCGGGATGTTGAGAAAGCCATAGAGAAAAAATCACTTTTATACGATAAGGCAGGGGAAGAGCATTTTAACCTTATTTCAGCATTTATCAAGAGTATGCGGGGCAGTGATCCAGATGCGTCAATATATTGGCTTGAGCGGATGCTCATGGCAGGCGATGATCCTTATTACATGCTCAGAAGAATGATCAGGTTTGCTACAGAAGATATTGGGATTGCGGATCCTGGAGCTCTAACCATGGCATTGAATGCCAGAGAATCCTTTAGAATTTTAGGCCACCCGGAAGGCGATGATGCTTTGTTTCAGGCAGCCATCTATCTTGCGACAGCTCCTAAGAGTAATGCGGTTTATATGGCTCATAAACAGGTCAAAAAGATAATTCTTAAAACCGGTTATTCACAAGTGCCTTTCCATATTAGGAATGCCCCTACAACTCTGATGAAAGATCTGGGCTATGGTAAAGGATACAAGTATGCCCATGATTATAAGGATGGTTTTATTCCCCAGTCATATCTGCCGATCAATCTTGAAGACCAGCGGTTTTATTATCCAGCAGACCGGGGATACGAAAAAACAGTAAAACTCAGGCTTGAAGCCTGGATTAAATTAAAGCATGATAAAAAATAAATAACCCTGATACGGTTTGGCAAATTATTTTTATTATGGTTAATCAATTGCTTGATTGTCTGAAATGAATGAGCCTGCCAAGTGCCAGATCATATTCGTCCCATTCATCAAGATAGGAACTTAATGCCTCTCTGTAATGGTGGGATGCTTTTTCCATGTCTTGATCCCCTTCTGCCCACAGGCCAAGTGCCGTGTGCAGTATAAGTAATCTTTCAGGTTTTTTACCGCTAAGCTTAACCAAGGCTTGTTCGTTTACTTTTGAAATAAGGTGTTTGCTGATAATGCCGTACCAGGGGGCATGGATTTCTTTTGAAAAGTTTTTTAAATAATCTAGTGCTTCCTGTTTTTTCCCCATGATTTTTAAAAGTTCACCTTTTAATAATCCCAGGCTGAGGCTTAAGGCAGACTCCCGCGTGGGTTTCTTAAAATATATATCAATAAAATCTATTGCTTTTTGCCATTCACTGTTGGCGGTATGGAAAAATGCGATTCTTCCGATAATCATTCGATTTTCCGGTTCCAGTTCAAGAAGCTTGATATAAGCTTGGACTTTTTCTTCATAATTAGATTTATCCGACTCAAACTGTTTAATCAATGCGGTCATGGCTTTGCTGTGTTCATATGCCGATTGTCTGTATTCTTTTGCTTTTTGCCTGAAGGCCTTAATGGCCTTTTTATGCACCTGTTTATTTTCCAAAAATACTTCAAGCTGCTTTTGAATATTGTTCAACCTAGAAAAAGATAAATAATAAACCCAATCCTTGATACCTGCATTCAAAATAGATTGTTTAAATATCTTTTGGGCTTTTTCCAATTCATTATTTTTTTCTAAAATAAGACCTTCAATAAAGAGCCTCCAGCTTTTTTCAGATCGACTCTCATAATCTATAAATCCAGGGATCATTTTTTGTTTATTTTTTAATACTTTAGCCATATATCCTGAAAATTCATCTTCTTCATACCAGTTCATGGAGAAAAGATTTTTTGTAAAAATATCAGCTATATTATTGTTTGTAACCCAGTCAATAATATAGATCATCAACCTGGATGTTGTATTTTTTTGTTCAATTAAGGAGAGGTTTTTGAAAAAGCTTTTGCTTTTATCCATATTCCCGGTACTAAAATGCAGCATCCCTGCAGCAAACACCAGGGTAGGATCTTTGCTTTTTTTAAGCATGGTTTCACATAGATCTGCTGCTGCCTTGAATTTATTTTCAATGGCAAGGCTGGTAATCTGTTCAAGTTTGGATTCCAAAGAAAAATCGAGAAGCCCATCCCAATGGGGCTGGCCTGTTTTGATGGATTCGATGAATTTGGCCGGCCTTGAAATGGGCAGTATTAGTCCAAAATCTGATAAAGGTGTGTTGATTTTAAAGTAGCTGTTTGTCTGGTCTGTAACCACACCGGAAGCAATCCCGATAACCAGTCCTTTAGCATTTATAGCAGGTCCTCCACTGTTTCCCATATAAATAGAAGAATCCACCTGGATGATTTCCTTGGTTGTTCTTCGGACATGTCCTCTTGTAATGCTTGTATTAATATGGTCATCCTGGGTACGATTTCCTAATGGAAACCCTAAAATTATTACAGGTGTAAGACGTTGTATATCTTCGGAAGCGACTGCCGTCTCAAGAGGTAAGGGTTTTAGATGAGAAGGCAGGGTATCAATTTTAATTATCGCAAAATCATTTTTAAAAGGAGATTTTATCATTTCTCCGGTTTTTAAGGAAGACCTTGGAACACCGACGATTCTCAGGTTGCCTTTGCCATTTGTAGTATAAGCAGATGAGAGAAAATAATAATCTGATAATTCCTTACTGCCTCTTAAATCCGGTAAACGGTTGAACGCTTTTTCACCTTCAAACCACAAAAACATCCTGTGATCAAATTCAACAGGTCTTTTTAAAACAGCATACTGGTTATAAACCTGAAAAAGGGTGGTGTCATCAAGCCAGGGGCAGGTGACATGACGGTTTGTAAGAAGGTATCCCTTATTGTCCACCAGAAAGGCGGTTCCTTCTACCCTGTTTTTATATATAATTTGTTCAGCATCTGACAGCCAGTATTCCACCATTAAGAATGCAACAGAACTGGCATAGGATTCAACAAAGTTAGAGAGTACTATTTCTTCTTTATTTTTATTAAAATTGACATACATCCATGAGATGGCACCAAAGGTAATAATTCCCACAATAATTAAAATCAGAAATACCACTATTTTTTTAAACCATTTCAACTCTTTGATCAGCCAGGGTCCTTTTTTATATAGTGGCGATGGCTGATTTGGATAGGGAAGATGGTCTAAAATATGTGATAACGCAGACACTACTTTAGCCATTGTTTGAGGTCTCAGATCCGGATCATCCGACAACATGATTTTAATAAGAACGCCAAGCTCAGGATTCAGACCTTTTAATGCATCAACCTTTGATGAAAAATCTTTCAGGTTGTGATCTGCAGTTAACAACTCAATAAATAATTTTCCAAGGGACCAGATACCACTTTTAAAATCAATGGGTCTCTGATTGATAATGTCGGGATGGCAATCAAGCAGTTTCTGCAGCATGGGGCCATGGTGGGTTGCCCTTGCATTCAGGAATCTGGAAAGCTTGTAATTAACTTTTACATGGAGGCTTTTCACCTTTTTTTTGGGTATCAGGATATCATCAAGTATCAGGTAGGGCATAAAATGATCCTGTTTATGCAACAGATCAAGCACAGAGGCGATATTGTGGAAAAGAGTCACAATCCTACGCGGATCATTTAATAAGTCTGACACAAAGATGGAACCCCAATCCGCCGCATCCACCCATTCACTGATCCTGTACCACAGACCCGCATTACTTTTTTTAACGGCATAATGCTGGACAAAGTGTTCGGAAGGTAGCTTTTTGAGTTCTTTGAGTTCTTTTTCAAGTCGTTTGGCAATGCTGTCATCAACACCTGATTTTTCTGTGAATAATCTTATGGAGACAGGTGTTTTTCCGGAATCTTTTATCGCCTTGCAGACAATAGAGGAACGCCCCTCATGGATAATTGCCAGGATTTTATAATCATCAATGTATTTTATGCCTTCTACGATTTGGCTGCCACATGCCGGGCACGTCAAAATTTTTTCAGAGAGAACTTGACCGCATGATTTACATTGTTTCATGATAAGAGCTCTTTATTGATTTTTTAAGTTTGCAGGAAGATTGGGATTGCAAACTTGGGTTACTCATTGCAAGGTAGTGCTTTTTTTCTTTTATAGTAAAATGTTTAGCAAAAAGAGTCAAGAACGATGAAGTGATATGAATTTGGTAAAATTTATTATTTTACAATGAGGTTATCTTGCTTGAAAATTTTCATGTATGTTTATCTGAAATGCTTATCATTCCTGTTTCCATTTACTGGTTTTTAGGTCCTTAATTTTAAAATTTCTTATGCCAGTTCTGCAATATTCATATTTTTGGAAGAATTAAAGACAATATCTATTTTCTGTCCTACCATATTTTGGGATGTAAGCTGTTTGAATATTTCAGGATGGCTTTTTGCTCTGGCAATAAATCTATAATTATCAGGAGTTTTACCATAGATCACAGCATAAGATGGACTTTGGTCAGTTGAATAGATCACTGTATATGTCTCAATGGTGCCTATACCTGTGACCTGATTTTTAATTTTCACGGGGTTTTTTCCTGCAAAACAATTTTGTTGATCTTTTTGGTCATGGTTTTTGAATTCACCATTTAAAGGGGTTGACCCGTAGACACCTGCTGCATGTTTATGCATAAACCAGCCAAGGGCCGTGACAAGGCCATTTGATTTTTCCCCGGTGGAAACCTTTTCAGCAAGGGTTGCTACACTGTGGAGACTGTAATTGTTTCCTGGACCTCCGAAAAACCCAAGTCCTCCAGTCAATGTCAACGGCCTTGGATCATCATCTTTTATTCCTATCATTTTTTTTGCAATGGAAACCGCGCAGGGAAAGCATGAATAAAGATCAAAACAATCCAAACTTTCCAAGGGTAAGCAGGATCTTTTCAAGGCCTTTTCAACGGCAGCTTTGAGAGGAGGGCTGGATGTGAAATCAGATTTTTCAATCATAAAACGCTGTCGGTCTTGAGCATATCCTCCGCCGAGGAAATATACAGTTTGCCGGTTCTTTTGTGAATATTTTTTTGCTGCATTTTTTGACATTAATATTACAGCAGCCCCCTGATCAACGGTAACAAATGAATTCATGTACTTGTTGTAAGGGAATGCAACAGGCCGGTTCCCAGGGCCGGGCGTGACAATCTCTTCAGGGGTTCTCACGGATTTTGTCCAGGCATAGGGATGTTCTGATGCGATCTTGCTGAATGCGGCCCACATCTTGCCTATCTTAATGAGGTATGATTGCAGATCCAGATCAGAGTCAGCCCAAAGTGCAGTTTCAAAAAGTGGGAAACCCTGCATGGGATGTTCAATACCATGTTGATTCTCCAGAGGAGTGGAACCGATAATATCATCACCGGGATAATTTTCTGGTATGCCTCTAAACAGGGCGCTTTCGATTCTTTTTATTTTTTCTTCTCTTTGGATATAGGCTTCTGCACCCGCAATGAGAACCGAATCAAGCTCATTGCGGGCAATCATTCCGGCTGCAATGTTGATCATCATCTGGGGAGAGTTGCCGCCAATCCCTGAAACATGTGTTAACTTTGGTGTGGCACCTATTTTTTGGGCAAGCTGTTTGGCAGGTGATGTGTAGTGGCGGCTTAAAGTCCTGACTATCATAATTCCATCCAGGTGAGTCAGAGCTGTTTTGGAAGCCATCATTTCAGCCGCTCTTCTGGATGCCTGAATCATCAAGCCCATGGGATCTTTTGCTTTTTGGTTCAATTGTTTTGGTTGAGTTACCTGACCCCATCCCGCAACAACAACTTTTCGTTCCATGTCAGAAGAAATCCTTTTTCAATGCTTGTTTGTCCAAGTGTTGCTTAAAATATAGGCTTTGTCAACGTTATCTATCATTGTAAATTTTTGAAATACTTGTTTTTTATCCGTCTCTTTGTTATTGATCTTATAATGTAGTTAAAATGTAACTGTTAATGATGAAAAATCAATATTGATGGAGGCTTTAAATGAAAAATGTTGTGATAGTCAGTGGTGTTAGAACGCCGGTGGGTTCTTTTGGTGGTTCCTTAAAAAGCGTACCCGTGGTTGATTTAGGCACAATTGTAATGAAAGATGTTCTTAAAAGAGTTGGATTAAAACCTGCCGTGGATACATCCCAGGATGAATTTGCCCCGGATACGTTAAAAGATCAGGGTATGATTGATATTGAAAAAAAAGGATATGATTATGATGATTCATTAGCCCCTGTATTTATTGATGAAGTTATCATGGGTAACGTTCTGCAGGCTGGGCAGGGACAGAATACAGCCAGGCAGGCTATGATTGCAGCGGGTATTTCAAGGCAGAGTGCCGCTTTTACAATAAATAAAATATGCGGTTCAGGTCTTAAAGCAATTGCCCTTGGTGCCCAGGCTATTATGGCAGGAGGGGCAGAAGTAATTCTTGCCGGCGGTCAGGAAAGCATGAGCAATGCACCCATGGCATTGAACAAAGCCAGATGGGGACATCGAATGGAACTGACCGGTATCGGTCCGGTCCATGATTTGATGGTATTTGACGGATTATATGAGATTTTTTATGGATACCACATGGGTCTCACTGCTGAAAATATAGTAGAAAAATATGGTATAACCAGGGAAGAACAGGATCAATTAGCTTTGTTGAGTCACAAAAGGGCGTTTGCTGCTGTCAATGACGGCACATTTGCCCAAGAAATAGCGCCTGTTGTGATTAAATCCTGGAAAGGGGATACCATTGTTGATAAAGATGAACGCCCCATGGAAACCAGTATGGAAAAAATGGGGAAACTTCGTCCTGCATTTAAAAAAGACGGAAGCGTGACAGCAGGGAATGCATCCGGTATCAATGATGCAGCTGCAGCTGTTCTTTTGATGACAGAAGAAAAGGCAGATGAACTCGGACTTGAAAAATTGGCAAAAATTAAAAGTTTTTCAGCTGGTGGGCTTGATCCTGCTTATATGGGGCTGGGTCCTGTGCCGGCAATTCGAAAAGTGTTGAAACAGACAGGTATGAGTATAGATGACATTGACTTGATTGAACTGAATGAAGCATTTGCTGCCCAGGCCATTGGGTGTATGAGGGAGTTAAATATCGACGTTGAAAAACCCAATGAGCTGGGATCAGGAATTTCAATCGGTCATCCCATTGGATGCACAGGGGCAAGACAGATGGTTACTGCCATTAATCAGATGAAAAGAAAATCCTATTCCACAGGTCTGATTTCCATGTGTATCGGCGGTGGTATGGGTATGGCAATGATTATCGAAAGATAAGTTTGTCCTTTACTTGGATGCATTAAAATGATAAAAAACTTTAGATTTTTATAAAAGTCTTAAATGTTTGAAATAAAATGCATAAAGGGGTGTTTTTATTATGGATATTCCTAGAAAATTAGGCATGTTAATTTTTACAGCTGTACCTGCCATTGTCGGGGGTGGTATTGTATATCATTTCTTTGGAAGTTTTGTTCAAGTCATTATATTTGAGATACTTCTTGTTCTGGCGGCTCTTGGTCTCATAAGCAGTTAAAACAAAATGATTATTTGATTTATGTAAAGCCGCATTTGTGCAAGTTGCCTTGCATATTGCGGCTTTACATGCTTTTTAATTCTTTTTAAATTCTAAAAGATTTGGAAAAACCTTGGAGCAAAACATTTCTCAAAGAGCGGTTTTTGTATTTTTTATTGCATTGTTCTGCATAGCGATTCTGCTTGCAGGCAATCTGATTGCTCCTTTTTTTGCCATTATCATATTAGGTGTTGTCTCCACAGGGATTTTTAACCCGGTTTTCAAATTTTTTTCAAAAAAGCTGACACCTAAAATTGCATCTACACTAACCTGCATCCTGATTTTTTTTGTCGTGTTTATTCCAGTTGTTTTTTTTGTCGGGGTCCTTTCCAAAGAGGCGTTTAATCTTTATGTCATGGCCAGGGATGCAGTCTTTTCTGATCAATTAAAGAATCTGCTTGCAAGTACACAAGCCTTAGAACGGTTCAATGAACTTTTAATGCGGATAGGGATTGAAAAAGTGGTGACCTGGGATGAGTTGATCAGCCCTATCTCAGAGCTTGGAAAAATTGTGGGGTTTTCATTGTTTGAACAGGCCAGATTTTTCACATCCAATGTATTTAATATTGTCTTGTATTTTTGTCTGATGCTTATCGTAGTGTTTTACATGCTCATAGATGGAGAGAAGTTTACAAAATACATGTATGATCTGTCTCCTTTGTCAGATGAGCACGATGAGAAACTTTTTGAAAAATTTAAGGGTATGGCCGGTGCAGTTCTTATTGGAAATGGTCTTGGTGGTCTGATACAGGGAATTGCAGGCGGGACACTTTTTTTGTTCTTAGGGTGGAACTCTCCATTTTTATGGGGCGTGATTATGGGTTTTTTGGCATTTTTACCCATTTTGGGGATAGGGATTATACTGATTCCTGCAGCGGCAATTTTGATGCTGAAATCGAAATTTGCAGCAGGCATTTTTGTGATTATTTTTTATGCAGTTCTTTCCTGGGGAATAGAGTATGTTTTTAAACCCAAAGTAGTTGGCAACAGGGTGAGAATGCATCCCTTAATTGTATTTTTTGCAATTATCGGCGGACTTAAAGCATACGGGATACTCGGGATTATTTACGGCCCATTGATTGCCACACTGTTTTTAACCCTTGCAGATATATATTTTTCAAGTTTTCAGTTTATGGTTGAACCTGGAAAGGTTCATAAAGAAAAATAATTGGAGTTTAAACGTTGATTATTAACAAAGAAATTAATGTGACTAGTATTGAGAAGGAGATGAAACAATCCTATCTCGAATATGCAATGAGTGTCATTATCGGAAGAGCGCTTCCAGATGTTCGTGACGGATTAAAACCGGTTCATCGGCGTTCGCTTTATGCCATGCAGCAAGTAAGGAATGACTGGAATAAGCCCTATAAGAAATCTGCCCGTATTGTTGGTGATGTTATGGGTAAGTATCATCCTCATGGTGATTCAGCTATTTATGACACCATTGTCCGGATGGCCCAGCCTTTTTCGTTACGATATATGCTGGTTGATGGCCAGGGTAACTTTGGATCGGTGGATGGTGATTCTCCGGCAGCAATGAGGTATACGGAAATCAGGATGCGCAAGATTGCCCATCAGATGCTTGCTGATCTTGAAAAAGAAACTGTTGAATTTATTCCAAATTATGATGAAACACTTGAAGAACCATCAGTATTACCTACAAAATTTCCTGCATTATTGGTCAATGGATCCTCAGGGATTGCCGTTGGTATGACAACCAATATCCCACCGCATAACATAAAAGAAGTTATTGCCGCGCTAAACCAGTTGATTGATAATCCTTTAATGGATGTTAATCAATTAATGGAATATATTCCCGGACCTGATTTTCCAACCTATGGTCATATCTATGGTACTAAGGGGATTCATGAGGCCTATAGCACAGGGCGGGGGATTATTACCCTGCGTGCCAAGGTTGATGTTGAGGTAAATAAAAAGTCTGGTCAGGAAACCATTATTGTCACCGAGCTCCCATACCAGGTCAACAAGGCAAAACTAGTTGAAAAAATTGCTGAACTCATGCGGGATAAGGTCATTACAGGCGCTTCCTTTGTCAGGGATGAATCTGACCGTGATGGAATGAGAATTGCCATAGGGCTTAAAAGGGACCAGATCAATGAAGTTGTGATTAATCAGCTTTATAAACATACCAATATGCAGACCAGTTTTGGAATTATTCTCCTTGCTATCGTCAATAACAGGCCACAGCTTTTGACTTTAAAGGAGATTCTGAATCATTTTATCGATCACCGTAGAAACATCATTATGCGGAGAACAAGATTTGACTTAAGAAAGGCAGAAGAAAGAGCTCACATTTTAGAAGGCTTGAAAATTGCTCTGGATAATCTGGATGAGGTAGTGGCTCTGATCCGGGCGTCACATTCTCCTGAAGAGGCCAAAAATGGATTGATATCCACATTCAGCCTTTCGGTCATCCAGGCTCAGGCAATACTTGATATGCGCCTGCAGAGACTTACAGGGCTTGAAAGAGATAAAATTATTAGTGAGTATGATTCCCTCTTAAAGGACATTGCCTGGTACAATAAAATTCTTTCAAGTGATGAAGTTGTGAGAGGATTGATTAAGGATGAATTGTCTGGACTTGATGAAGAATTTGGTGACCAAAGGCGCACAATAATTGTCGAAAGCACAGCTGAAATAAGCATTGAAGACCTGATTGCCCAGGAGGATATGGTTGTGACTGTAACCAGAAGCGGCTATATCAAGCGAAATCCCATTACTCTGTATTCAAGCCAGCACAGAGGAGGGAAAGGCAAGACAGCCATGGGAACAAAATCTGATGATTTTGTTGAGCATCTTTTTGTTGCATCTACTCACGCCACATTTTTATTTATTACCAATTTTGGTAAAGTTTATCAGTCAAAAGTATATGAATTGCCCATGGCAGGGCGGTCAAGTCTTGGAAAGGCCATTGTAAACCTGTTAAATTTTGATGAAGGTGAAAAACTTGCCACTGTATTAACAGTTGATCAGTTTGTTGAGAATAAATATGTGGTTATGGCCACTAAAAAAGGAAGAGTGAAAAAGACTGACTTGATGGCATATTCAAGGAGAAGGTCTGGTGGTCTTATTGGAGTTAAACTTGCAGATGATGATGAACTGATTGTAGCAAGAATAACTGATGGAGACATGAATATTTTTCTTGGGTCTGAAGGGGGAAAAGTGATTCGGTTCCATGAAGGAGATGTTCGTGCTACAGCAAGGGGATCCATGGGCGTCAGGGGTATGAGAATAGACAAAAATGTTAAAGTCGTTGGTATGGAGGTTCTGGGCCCGGAAGATACTCTTCTTACAGTGACTGAGAACGGATATGGGAAACGGTCATCTATTGAAGAGTACAGAACTCAGACCCGTGGCGGGAAAGGTGTTTTTTCCATCAAAACCTCAAAACGTAATGGGAAGATGGTCTCCTTGCTTCTGGTAGATAGCAATGATGAACTGATGATGGTTACAGATAAAGGAAAATTGATTCGAACATCCATTGAAGGCATTAATGTGATCAGCAGAAATACCCAGGGTGTTAAACTGATTAATTTGTCATCTGCTGAAAAACTTATTGGAATTGCAAGACTTCCTGAGGAAGATGATCAAGAGGATATAACCCTGGAAAATGTTCCTGTGGATAAGGAGAATGGAGACGGAGAAATCATCGATTAATAATGGAGAAGGACACAGAAAAAGGCTGAGAAACAGGTTTTTGAAAAGCGGCCTCCAAGGATTTCATGACTATGAAGTAATAGAACTGTTACTTTCTCTGAACACACCTAGAAAGGACTGTAAACAGAGTGCCAAACTGCTTATAAAACAATTTAAAACGTTTCAGGGGGTTCTGGAGGCAAACCATGAATCACTGTGTGCAATTAAAGGTGTAGGGCCGGCAAACAGTTTGGGTATCCGGTTGATTAAAGAAGTGTCTGACAGATACCTTAAAGCCAAAATTATATCAAAGGACGTGGTTCAAAACTCCACGGAACTGATGGAATATTTGAATCATGCCATCGGGCATAAAACAAAAGAGGTTTTTGTCGGGATTTTCCTTGATGCCAAAAACAGGGTACTTACATCTAAAATTCTTTTTACAGGAACTTTGACAACAAGTTCGGTCTATCCACGAGAAGTAATTATAAGCTCATTACAGCATAATGCTGCGGCCGTCATTTTTGCTCATAATCATCCTTCAGGCGATGTTGAACCTTCAAACAGTGATATCCAGATTACAAGAAAATTATTTTTTGCATTACAATATGTGGGAATAATATTGCATGAGCATATGATTATAGGAAATAAAGGTTTTTACAGTTTTGCATCCCAGGGATTAATAGCAAAATTTAACAAGGAATTTGAAGATCTTAAATGACTCAAACCAATGAAATTCCAGAATGTTTTGGTATCCTTGAAAAAGTATTTCCCATGACCGCAAAAAGATTAAGGCAGACCCCGGATGAATGTTTCTACCATTGTCCGGTCAAAACAAAATGTTTACAGCAGGCCATGTCCACAAAAGATGGTATAAAAGTGGAAGAGGAAATTATTGAACGGGGAACCCGATCCGGTTCCATGAATTTTTTTGAGCGCTGGTCTCGAAAAAAACAGGCGCATCGGAAAAGGCAAAAATAAATTGGAGGAACTAATGAAATCTGTAAGAGATATTGATGTGTCATCAAAGACAGTTTTTGTAAGAGTGGATTATAATGTACCAGTTGATGAAGCGCTCAATATAACAGATGATAACAGGATCATGGCAACGCTTGACCTCATCCAGTATTTGATAAAAGGGCAGGCAAAAATTATTCTGGCTTCTCATATGGGGCGGCCCAATGGTAAGAAGGATTCAAAATTAAGCCTTGCACCTGTGGGTAAGAGATTGGCTCAATTATTAGAAAAACCCGTCTTGTTTGTAGAAGATTGCATAGGTGATAATGTTACAAGATTGGTTGCTCAACTAACCAATGGGCAGATTCTGCTTTTAGAAAATTTAAGATTTCATAATGAAGAAAAAGATAATAATGAAGGCTTCGCAAAAAAACTTGCGGATCTTTGCGATGTGTATGTGAATAATGCCTTTGCTGTTTCCCACCGGAATCAGGCATCTGTGACAGGTATTCCAAGATTTGCACGAGAATCTGCAGCTGGTTTTTTACTTGAAAAAGAAGTTCAATCATATTACGATTATGTTGAAAATCCTAAAAGACCTCTGGTGGCAATCATTGGCGGTGCAAAAGTCTCCAGTAAACTTGCGGCCTTGGAGAATATGTTAAAATTTGTTGATAAACTGGTCATCGGCGGTGCAATGGCTAATACGTTCCTAAAGAGTCAGGGAGTTGATACCAAAGGATCAATTATTGAAGAAGACCTTTTAAATAAGGCATCAGATATCGTTAAAAAATCAAAAGAACAAGGGGTAGACTTTCTGCTCCCCTGTGATCTTATTTGTGCTGAAAAGTTTGATAAAAATGCCCGGGTAAAAGAAGTTCTAATAGATCAAATTCCGGATCAATGGATGGCCATGGATATTGGTCCCAAAACTGCTTTAAAATATACCAGAGTCATCAAAGAAGCGCAAACCATTGTATGGAATGGTCCCATGGGGGTTTTTGAAATGGAACAATTTATGTCGGGAACTCGGATTATAGCGGAAGCCATTGCAGATTCTTCTGCTTTTTCGGTTGTTGGAGGTGGAGATACCGGACTTGCTGCAAAAAAATGTAATGTTGCAGACAAGGTTAGCTATGTTTCAACAGGCGGTGGTGCTTTTTTACACTTGATGGAAGGTAAAAAACTTCCTGGTGTGGTTGCATTGGAGTAAAATCTTAGAATAAACAATAAAGGAAAATAGCGTGATATTTTGTAAGCACAGGGATTGTTTAAGCCGGGAAGAAAGACTTAGAAGGTCTTATTATGAGGTATTGCGCGACGAACTGGATCAATTTGTTTTAGGATACTCCCTTGTGGGGTCTTATAATAATTTTTTAAGATTAAGAATGCCATATCCTTTTGTAGAGCTAAGGGAACTCAAGCCAAGGGCGAGAATTCCCTCTGTTGAGTTTGATGCACAAAATTCATTTCTAATAATTTTCTCCGAAGATTTTATCGATAAAAAACATAAAAAATATATCAGATACTTTGATGTTAATAAGACAACTAAGGATAATTTATTAAAGCATAAGTATTTCCCGAATGTGGAAAATTTTAACCGAAATCTTAAATTTTTTGAAACAAGTGAATTTTTCTCATTGTTAAGATCATTACTTCCTATTGATTATGCCTTGTTAATTCAAAGAAATCAGCGAACAAAGGTAAGATATGCCTTGACGCATTTTCATGTGAGGATAGACTGGCCAATAGCAGAAGCCTCCGAGGATCTTGCCAAAGATTTAAGGTATATTTCAAAAGATCTTTATGAAAAAGGTGATAAATATGCTGAGGATTTTCAGAAAAAATTATTTGAATACTATGGCGTCCCAGTTATGTCCGGGGGGAGAAGAACAGCTGCTATAGTAGCAGCTCAATACTTCAGACAACTTCCTGGTATTACAACCGTTTATGTTTCTTCAAGTGAATCTAGAAACCTTTTGCGCATTGATGAAAGAGGGATATGCAAATCAGTACTGGTTAAACTTCCAGGTAGTGAAATAAAAAAATTAGCCGGGAATGCAGGCATTACCCAAAACAGCTTTACTAAAAATTATGTAATTGCACGACAGCGTAAAAATTTTATCTGTATCTTAAATGTAAAATATGATTATACAAGCCATGCAATGCCCTCGGAGGGAGGAAGGCTTAGGGAGTTAAAACTTGATACAAACTGGCTGACAGTATCCCAGGAGCATATATTACCGAAACCATCTACATTAATACACCCCCCCATTCCCTATAAAATGGTGTATTTATAATTTTTTAATCATTGCAATTTCATCACAATTGGGGAAACTGACGCAACCGATACAATCGGACCAGACCTTGATGGGAAGCTCATTCTTATCAATAGTTGAAAATCCAAACTGTTCAAAAAAAGTCGGCCGATAGGTAAGTGTGAAAAGGTCCTTGATTTTAAAATAAAACGCTTCCTGGATGGCTCTTTCTGTAAGCGTAGAACCAATTCCACTGCCTGTGAAATCAAGATCTACTGCAAGAGATCTTATTTCTGCCAGGTTCTCCCAGCAAAATTGCAGGGCACAGCATCCGACCACTTTTTTTTGCCCTGGATCTTCAAATACCCAGAAGTCTCTTAAATGGTCATATAGTTTGCTGAGAGGTCTTGCTAAAAGTTCACCTTTAACATTATAGAATTGCAGTAATGCATGGATGGACGGAACATCCTCAAGCATAGCTTTTCTTATCATTTTAAGCCCTTAATTTTAATCAGTGTTTTTACTGTCCGTGAAGTTTTTTCTTTTGTTATTTCTCCGGTATCAGGATTCATATATACCATTTTTGTACCATCCGGTATATCAAAATATTGATAGGGTTTGATGGATAGAAAGTGTTCCATATAATCAATCCATATGGGTAGAGCAGCCTTTGCACCTGTCTCATATTTTCCAAGAGATGTGGAATCATCATTCCCCACCCAGACACCCACCGCAATATCCGGACTGAATCCAATAAACAGAGCATCTTTAGAATTGTCTGTTGTTCCGGTTTTGCCGGCAATATCTTTTTGTATGACCAAGGCATTTTTGCCTGTGCCTTCAAGTACTACGGCTTTTAACATATCTGTAATAATGGCTGCATTTTGCCTTGACATAATGGATTGTTTCCGGATCGTATTTTGATACATTATCCTGGAGTCTGAATCTGTTATTTTAATGATGGAAAAAGGGACTGTTTTAATACCCATATTGGCAAAAGGAATATAAGACGCTGTCAATTCGATCAGGCTTACTTCTGAAGTTCCTAAAGCCAAAGAAAGATTGGGTTGTAATTTAGATGAAATTCCTGCTTTTTCTGCAAATTCAATCACCCTGGCCGGACCGATTATCTTTATCAGTCTAACAACAGGTGTGTTTTTGGATAATGCCAGAGCTTTGCGAAATGTGATCTCTCCCAAAAAGGTTTTTGAAAAATTATTTACCTGCCAGGTTTTATTATTATCCAGTATATAGGATAAAGGGGCATCCATCAATTTGTCATACTGGGAAAATTCCTGGATAATGGCAGTAGCATATACAAAGGGTTTAAAAGCTGAGCCTGGCTGTCTTTTGGCCAGTACAGCCCTGTTAAAAGAGCTTTTATGAAAATTTTTCCCTCCGACCATACTTAAAACGCCCCCGGTTTTAACATCAATGGCGATCAATGCACATTGAGCCTTTGATACGTCGATACCTTGTTTGATCATACGGAGTTCAAGCTGGCTCATTCGCTTGGCAATAGAGTTTTCTGCAACCTGTTGCAGATTTAAATCAAGTGTTGTATATATATTGAGACCTTTTGAAAAGATGTTTTGTAAATCAAATTGTATTTTTAATCTGCTTTTAATATATTCGATGAAATAACCAGCCTTTTTTGGTCCTGGCTTTTGGGGATACAGAGAAATTTTTACTGCCTTGGCTAAATTATATTCCATGACAGTAATTACTTTTGCATTCAGCATTTGCCGGAGGACAATATCCCGCCTTTTTTTTGCTAAATCTGGGTTTTTAATAGGTGAATAAATAGAGGGTGCTTTGGGCAACCCTGCAACTAATGCTGATTCCGCCAAGGTTAGATCACCTACAGATTTTCCAAAATAAGTTTGTGAGGCAGCTTCAACACCATAGGCTCCAGATCCAAGATAAATAAGATTTAAATATAATTCCAGTATTTCATTTTTAGTATACCGCCTTTCAATCTGGAGCGCTAAAAAGGCTTCTTTAATTTTTCTGGTAATGGATTTTTCAGACGACAAAAATAATGTTTTTGCGAGCTGCTGGGTCAACGTGCTGGCACCTTGTTTATATTCTCCGGCTTTTATGTCATAAAGAATTGCCCTGAAAATAGCTTTTAAATTAATACCGGAATGAATATAAAAATTTTTGTCTTCTATCGTTATCAAAGCAGAAATCAGGTTTTGTGGAATAGTTTCAATAGAGACAGGAAATCTTTTTTCAATATAAAATTTGGTAATAATTTTATTGTCTGATGAAAAGACCGTTGTTGATGATGATGGTTTAAATTGCTTGAGCGAATTTATTTGTGGTAAGTCATGAAAAAGAATTAAAAAAACACCTGCCATGATCCCGAAAAAAATTCCGCTAAAAGTGGCGGCTATTAGATACCAGTGTTGTTTAAACATCTTAAAGGAGGTCTGTCATATTTTGCGGACAATATCATTGGGATGGCATTGAATTTTAATTAATAATATAGCCATGGTGTTTGGTTGGGCATTATCAATGGAGTGATTTTCAATATCAAATAAGTCAATAATTTTTGTTCTTTTAGGAGGCCCCTTTGGAGACGATATTTCAATTGTATCACCCCTGGTAAGTTTGTTCCTAATGCCTATTTTGTAATGGTTATCTCTTGTGCACTCCATAATTTTTCCAATAAAACTATGGATTTTTCCATGGTGAATATTGTTGTAATTGAGTTGCGGTTCCCCTGTTTGATTAAAATAAAATCCTGTACAATATTCCCTGTGAAAAACCTGGTAAAGTTCGGTAAGCCAATCTGGATTAGTTTCGTATGTGTCAGGAAAGTCAATATAAGCGTCAATTGCATTCCTGTATGTTTTGACAACAGAAGCCAGATAGTTGATGCCTTTCATTCGGCCTTCTATTTTCAGCGATGTTATATTTGCATTAATAAGTTCTGGAATGTGCTCTATCATTCTCAAATCTTTTGAATTAAAGATATATGAACCCCGTTCATCTTCCATGAGCGGATGATACTCGTTAGGGCGAAGTTCTTCCACAACTGAATATTTCCACCGGCATGGATGACTGCAAAGCCCTCTGTTGCTATCTCTTCCGCTTAAAAAGCTACTTAGCAGACATCTTCCTGAGTATGATACACACATGGCTCCGTGAATAAAGGTTTCTGTTTCTATTTTAGAATTTGAAGCAATTTCTTTTATCTCTTCCAGGGACAATTCTCTAGCAAGATTAACTCTTTTTATCCCGATGTCATGCCAGAACATGGCAGCATTCAGGTTGGTGGTATTGGCCTGGGTGCTTAAATGTATGTCAATATCCGGGATATTTTTTTTTGCCAGCATAATGATGCCGGGATCAGATATTATAATTGCATCCGGGCCGATTTGTCCGGTTATATTTAAAAAAGCCTCGATTTCTTTTTGTTCGTGATTTCTTGAGTATATATTGCAGGCAAGGTAGACTTTAGTGTTATGAAGGTGGGCATAAGCGACAGCATCAATTATTTCATCGTTGGTAAAGTTTCCGGAGAAATTTCTCAGGCTGAAATTTTTGCCTGCAAGATAAACTGCATCTGCACCATAGTGGATAGCAATTTCAAGCTTCTCAAAGTTCCCGGCTGGTGCCAGAAGTTCGGGTTTAAAGTAATGTTTTTTCATATGATCTGCATATTAAGTGGTACCCCCGGCAGGAATTGAACCTGCGCTCAAGGATTAGGAATCCTATGCTCTATCCACTGAGCTACGGGGGCGTAATGTAATAATAGTAAGGCTTTTAAGAATTTATAGAAAATGTGTGATTGCTATTTGATCTAATTGTTACACATATATTACACACTTCTAAAATTCTCCCGCCTTTTTTTGCATTGTTGATACTAGTTCTTTACCAGTTCGTCACAATAATTCATAAAAAAGTATAAATACAATAATTGGGGAAAAAAGTCATGGAATTTTTTATAGAGTTATAAAAATAATTTGGAGCCAGTTATAAGAACACCATCGCATCATGGAAAATAAGATAAAGAAGTTCAAGACATCGGTTGCTGAAAAGATAGCTATTAAGCTATAGATTACTTACAACTTGGGGTAAATATTATTAATAAAGTTATTAACCAGCAAGAAAAGAAAAATATAATTCTTTATCCGGGATAGAATCGGAGTTATAAACCGATTTGAAAGGGTGGCTTTCCTGGACCATCTTTTCCGGGGATTAATAATCAGGGTCCTACAGGAGGGGAATCGTGAATGAACAAAAAAATAAAAATTAGTTATTTTGATAGGGCTCACGAGCAAACAAATGAGAATAAAAAGATGATATACGAATATTATAAAAAAATTGATTTATGGACTTTGAGCGAGGGAGTTGCTCTATTATCTGGATTCATACGAATACATACGTCTCAAAATCTTCCTGATGAATTTTTCTATTACATAGTGGCACGTGTAGACATTAGAATTTTTAAAAGAGCTATAGATACTGGCAAGCTAAAGGTTAAGGGGTATCGAAAAAGAGAAACTGATGACTTTAAAAAATATTCCAAAGCTCCCAAAATTAATCCTGCTATAAAAAGATCACTTCAACACCATAAAATTTATTACTGGAAGACTTTTTTTGGGGATTTAACTGTAACCCCTTTTGAATTTCTTGAATTTATAAAAGAAAAAGAACTTTTTGAAATACCTCCAGCATTGGAGTTTGTTAAAAAAATTTCAGAATCAGGAGATGTTCAATGCTTTTGGGCAAGTGGCGACAAGAAGGTTGGTTCAACAGAAAAAAAATCTAATCAAAAAACAGAGGACAATATCGGAACACCGCCAGTTGGATCGGTATCCTCTACTGAATCCACTGCACCGAAAATTGAAAAGGCTATTGACTATTCGCTTAAGACAAAGAGCGAACAGGCAGAACTGGCAAAACGTTGGAAAGAAGAGAAAAAAACCCGGCGAGAAATAGCGAAACTTCTTTATAAAAAAGAATTTGAGGCTGGCTGGCCATTGCGTGCAGCTCTAATGAAAAGAGTTGACCGACTGAAATAAATCTGTCCATAGACAAATGTCCACCCCTATACAAGGATTGTCCACCCCCTGGACAGTCCTTTTTTTTTACCCACCTATACTTAACTATCTATTTTTAAACAACTATTTTTTTTAAAAATAATCAAAAAAACCTTTGACTGTCTATGAGAGTGTACTGGTAAACTTTATTAAGAATCGTGATGATAACTTAATAAAAGGTGAAAAAAATGAATGCACAAGTTCTACAGCAATTAGAAAAAAAACTTTCAGAAAAATTTCCAATTGGCATCCCCAGAAAAGAAATTGGACGTGCTACCGGTAATGTTCTCCATCCAAGAACTCAAGCAAATCTTGATTGCCTTGGAGAAGGAATTAAGGGCAGATTTAAAATTGGAAGAAATACAATTTATCCTGTCCAAAATGTAATTGATTTTCTTCAATCCAAAATGACCACTGCTGCATAGGAGGAAAACATGATAAACACACCCACTATCGTGGATATTAAGACCCCAAAACAGATCATTGGCCATGAACAGATTGTAGATGCTCGGGAATTAAATTTATCAAGCTGGGGGATTTCCCTCACAACTATAGAAATCGCTGAGTTGACAGGGAAACGGCATGACAATGTTCTCAGGGATACAAAATCAATGCTGATGGAATTATATGGACGAGGGGGTGTCCTCAATTTTGAGGAGACCTATATCCACCCTCAAAATAAGCAGCCTTACCCCTGCTACCGCCTACCTAAAAAAGAAATCCTTGTACTTGTATCTGGTTATTCGATCAAACTCCGGATGAAGATTGTCACCCGCCTGGAATACTTGGAAGAACAGGCTAAACCGGAGAATCTTTCCAGACTCGATATCCTAAAAATAGCCATGGATTCGGAGCAAAAACGACTTGCTTTGGAAAATGAGAACAGAAAAATGTTGCCAAAGGTCCTCTTTGCAGACGCGGTTTCAGCATCCACCAGCAGTATTCTTGTGGGCGAGCTGGCCAAATTGCTCAAACAAAATGGTATCGGAATAGGTCAAAACCGCCTTTTCTCATGGTTACGGGCAAATGAATACCTGATCAAGCGAAAGGGGACTGATTACAACATGCCCACACAAAAATCCATGGAACTCAGCTTGTTTGAAATCAAAGAGCGTACAATAGTCAATCCTGACGATTCAACAAGGATCACTAAAACATCAAAAATCACCGGCAAGGGACAGCAATACTTTATAAATTTGTTCCTGGGACAAGGCATGAAATGAAACGCCTGATCAAAAAAAAAATATGCGAAATCGGTCTTTTTATTGCCGGTAATACCTTAACCCACCTTCCCTGCTGGAATTGGAGTTCACGACTTGTTGACCGGTTAATTGTGGGTAGTGAGGCAGATTGATGAATAAAGATATCCGTCTTGCAACGTCATTCAAAGGCCACAGAAAAAGGAAGAGACTCAGAAGATTTCTTGGTGATAGATCTGACTCATACCTTATAGATTTATGGCTAACTGTGGCTATGGATTGTCCAGAAGGGGTTCTACCTGGGTGGGATCAGATGGATATTGCAGATGCTTGCGGGTGGGAAGGAGATCCAGAAGAACTTGTATCAGCACTTATTGAAAGCAGCTGGCTTGAAAAAGATTCTGATGGCAATTATATCATTCATGACTGGTGTGAACATCAAGGGTGGGCATGTAACGCCAAATCAAGGAGCGAGGCTGCAAGTAAGAATATCCTGTTAAGGTGGGTGTTGAGAGAGACAAAAAAGGAAAATATACCTGATGTTAAAAAGTGGTTTAAATCAGAATACGCCTATCAGAAAGGCCATACTACCAACGATATACTATCGTATTACGAGTCGTATACTAATGGTAATACTCCATCTCCATCTCCATTACCATTACCATTACCATCTCCTAAAGATAATAATGCCGATTCTGACGAATCAGCTTCGCGTTCATCAAAAAAAATTTACACAACAAAATCAGGGAAAAAATTAACCGGCAAAAGGTTAGAGACTTTTAATCAGTTTTGGAGTGCTTTTGATTACAAGCATGGCAAAGCTCCTGCCGCTGATTCATGGCTTAAAATTCCAAGCCTTACAGAAGCGATGGTCAAAGAAATTATTGCCGCTGCAAAAATTGAAGCTTCAAGACGACCGGCACTGATCAAAACAGGAGGATCTCCTAAATGGGCTCAAGGATGGCTCACTGAACGTCGCTGGGAGGATGAGGCCTATTATGAAGATTTAAAGATTATACCGATGAAAAAGACAATGGTATATGAGGTGACCGATGGATCATAAAGCAGCGTTACTTCAGCATTACACATCATTTGACGGTTTTTACTTTCAATACTTTGCTAACCACAAGGTATTACAGAACGGTGAATGGCAAGTCCATTGCCCGTTCCATGAAGACAAAAATCCGAGCATGTCAGTAAGCCCCCAGACCGGACTTTTTAAATGCCATGGCTGCAACGCACAGGGTGATTTCATCAAATTCTACATGATGAAAACCGGAAAATCTTTTCAAGAGACCATTGTTTCCATGTGTGAAGATGCCGGAATAAAAGCGGTAGCAACCAAACAGGAACAAAGAAGCATTGAAAAAGTTTATGATTACCTTGATGCAAGCGGCAAAATTGTATCTCAAACTATCAGATTTACACCAAAGGGATTTAGTCAAAGGGTCCCGAATGGTAATGGGTGGAATTGGTCGTTAAAAGGCGTTAGAACTGTAATTTACAACCTGCCGGATGTGATCAAGGCCAATCAGGTCCTTGTTTTGGAGGGGGAAAAAGATTGTGATACTGCCAAAACTCTTGGATATGTGGCAACAACATGCCCCATGGGAGCCGGTAAGTGGCATGATGATTACAGTAACTACCTTCATGGCAAAGAGGTTGTCTTAATTCCGGATAATGACGGCCCCGGCATCAAGCACATGATGGACATCGGCTCCAAACTCAAAGACCTATCCAATGTCAAATGGTTCCAGTTTCCAGATGATTTAAAAATGCATAAGGGATTTGATTTTACGGATTTTGTAAAGTCATATGACAATGAATTCGACTGCATGAAAATCATGGATGAACTTATCAGGGCAGCAAGGTCTTTTGACCCGGCAAAAATAACAATTCCAGAGCCGGACACTGAAGAGAGCGAACGAATCAAATCATGGATTATGTTATCACCAGGAGAATTTTCAATCAGAGATCTTGATTATGAGCTGAATTTTAAAGCCCCGGAACAGAAAACATACAGGACAAAAATACTTGAAAAATTTGTGGCTGAAAAAATACTATCCAGGGAAGGAAAAAAACGTGGATATTATCGGCCATATAAATCAGACCTTGAAAGGATGGATTTTAAGTCTGCAGATGACAGATTCCTTGATGTCTGGCTGCCGTTTAAACTTCATGATCTTGTTGGACTGCTCCCCGGAAATATCGTGATTGTGGCAGGTGAACCAAACGCAGGCAAAACAGCTTTGCTTTTAAATCTTATCAAGGCCAATCGGAATAAATTTGATGTCCATTATTTCAATTCGGAAATGGGCTCAGGGGAGTTAAAAACACGCCTCAATAAGTTTGATGATTTCCCTTCTTCTGAATGGGGCTTTAATGCTTACCGCAGAGATACAGATTTTGAAGATGTGATTTTCAAGGGTCCCAAAAGCCTGAACATTATCGATTTTCTTGAGGTCCATGACAATTTTTATCTCATCGGAGATAAAATTAAAAAAATCCATGAGGCCCTGGAAGGAGGGATTGCTGTTATTGCAGTCCAAAGAAACAAAGGTGCTGATTTTGGTTTGGGCGGTCAGCGGACAATGGAAAAGGCCCGATTGGTAATTAATATTTCTCCGGGAACAATGCAAATCACAAAAGCAAAAAACTTTGTAAATCCATCAATAAATCCAAACTGGATGAAAGTGAATTTTAAACTTGTGAATGGGTGTCGGTTTGCCATGCAGGGTGGCGGCTGGTATCGAGAGGAAGCGTAAATATGTTGGAAAAATCATGTTGGAATTGTTCACTGCTTTCATTGGATGGTTTCCCGGGCAGTTGTAATTGGTATCCGGAAAGTAAACTCATTCCGGTTTCGATTGTTGATAAGGGGTGTAAGCAATTCAAGCTTGATTCTTCTCCTCCGGATAAACGAATAAATGAACTTTGGAATCATGCCCATGAAATGGCTGATTTTACAGATAGTGACAAGGCGCCATTCAAAGAGAGAGAGGTTCTTGTCTCTGCAATTTTCAGCATTGGGAAAATAATAGATAAGTTGAAGGAGGTTATATGTCTCAAAACAGATATCAAACTGAACATTTAACAGGGAAGCGCTTAAAAGGAGTGAAAGCACTCTTAACCACTGACAGTATAGAGGAGGCTGCAAAAGCCGCAGGGGTAGTACGAAACACGCTGTATCGGTGGTTAAAAGAAGAGGTTTTCACAAAGGAATTGTCGAAGGCAAAACGACAGATGGTACAGTATAGTATTTTGAAACTGCAACGATCCACAAAGGATGCAGTGCAAGCATTGTCCGAAATTTGTAGAGATAAAGATGGTACAGCATCTGCCAGGGTTGCTGCCGCAAGAGAGATATTGGCTACCAGTTTGAAAGCTATCGAAATTGAGGAGCTGGAAGCCAGGATCGAAAAATTAGAACAAAAAATTGAAAAAGAGAGGTGAAAAATGAAACTAAGCAGCAGGGTTAAAAAATTAGAAGACAAAAAAAGTAACAACAGGCCCAGGTGCATTGCTTATGCCGGAAAAATTAATGAGGATGCAGTATGGGCGAAACATCTTGCAGCACACCCGGAGGATCGAGATCAACAGCCCTATTTTTGGGACATAGGTGATGATGGTGTGCTCAAAAACGGGGAAGCTCTCGTGATGTCTGATATGACACATGAGGAGTCCCTGGACTATTTGGATTAAACACTGACAAATTTTGACAGTACTGAACACCTGGACAAATAAAAAACTTGCCCAAGGCCAAACACCCTGGGCAGGTTCAATAAAAAACTGACATACTCACGCAGGACAGTTAAACCCTATTAAACAGATTCATGTGGTCCTGGAAAAAGAAAACTGTCCTAAATATTGAAGAAAACACCATGTTCAGCCTTGTCTTTTTAAGATCCACCTATAGTATCACCCGGAACAGGAAGAAATTAGGGAAGAGACTATGGAAGAAATTCTTTCACAGATCCGAATGAATTCGAAGATTACCATGGCCAACCTGGCTGAACAGATCGGTCTGACCCAAAAAGGGGGCGGGCTCTGCGGGGTCTGGCGGGGGTAATTCGCAACAAAACTAAACTCGCTACATAAATAAATAGTTCGCACCATTTCAGAATGATTGTCGGGTTATTTTATATCCAATAAAATTTACAGCCAGCTTTTTTAATTTGACCTTAGCTTATTCCCCGTATCTCAAGGGACCGGAGGCGGACCGGAAGGTTTTCGTCTCCAATGCCGATGTCAAACTTTTTCAACTTTAGCACGTTAGTATACGATGTAAAAATTGTCCGGTAAAATTGATTTGCGGCTATATTGCTTTCGTGTGAAAAACAGTGATAATGTGGTATTAAAGAAATATTTATACAAAAAAAGAAATGATGAATAAAAATGGCAGAATTAGGATGGATAGATTTTAGCCCAAAAGACCGAAGCCGGGTGGGCAGTATTTTAGATTTATTACGACCTGAAGGACAGGTTGATGAACTAGGAATTGGTACCATACGTGATGCCTTGGCTGACCAGTTGTTCCCTGGCATATCGACCATCCAAACAAGATCAAAGTATTTTTTTATCATTCCGTACATACTCAACGATTTCCTTAAAATACCTTTGAAGGAGCGAAAGAAAAAATCACCAACAAAATACCTTGAGCAACGTGAGTATGAAATCATGTGGGATCTGGCTGATAAATATCGTGACCAAAAAGCTTCCGGAGTAATTGGTATTACTTTAAGGAGAGGCGAACATATTGTCAGGCGGCCTTCTGAAGTTTATTGGAACGGCCTTAACGTATTCAAATGTATTAATGCAAAAGGCTTGTCAGCAAATGCTTTTCTGAAAAGTGCAAACAATATGAACCTTGAATCTCTTGAGATGACCATTGAGGAAGAAGGAGGGGATGATGTGGATGCCGGATTTGAAAATTATTTCAATATCAAAGTGCCTGCACTATCCAATTGGGAAAGTAATCTGGACATCGAACTGAATAAGGAAGAAGCATCGTTTTTAAAAGATGCCATGCTGGATTTAAAGCATTCTGTTTTAGCAGTAGTGGTAAATAACCTAACCGTTTATGAAATTTTCCATACAAGCAACACATTCAATGATTTTGCTCAAACAATAGTGAATGAAACGATTCCTGTAGAGGTTAAAAAAGACCTTGTACTTGCTCATGATTTTGCCATCCTGATGGATGGTGCTCATATAGCTTACAACCAGGAATTGCAACAACAGTTTTTTAAAAATGACCCTTTTATTAAAAAATGGCAAGATTGGTATAACACAGTCAGACTAAAGATGATTGATTTTGATGGATTTAACCCGGATGATTTGTTTGTTTATGCTACGACAACTAAATATCCAACAGCCCAATTCGTTAAAGAATGGTGGGAACTAATACGGGCCGACAACCTTAATGAAGAGAAAAAGAAAAGGATAGTTCGTACCCAGGAAGGATTTTCCAAGAACAGAAAAGCCCGCCTGAAATGGAATAATGGTTTTGATGTAAAGGAAGGAAAAAGAATTGGTTTGGGATTGCTTCAATATCGCTTCCAAAATGCGAAAGCAATTGTAAGAGACATTATTAAAGGATTAGAGTAATATGCTTGAAGCAAAAAAAAATAGATTAGATTATGGTAAGCAGTTGAAACCACCAGAAGGTTACACACTGGATTATGCCATTACAACAACTTACAGTTTGGACTTGGAAGCAATTCTTCTGGTTCCTGTGGCCTTGTTTTTTTCTGAGGATTTAGATTTTGATCCAAAAGATGTGCGTGACGACATGCTGGAGGCCTTGACAAATGTATCTAAACATATCACGATTTATTGCCAGAGAGGTAAAATTCAAGCCCCGAACACCTACAACCAGCTGATGGCCTATTGGGAAAAAAGCATTCATCAAATACAGCTCCCAGAATTCAATCAATCCTTTCATCCTAAAATCTGGGTAATTCGATATATATCAGAGAAAAAAAAACCTGCCAAATACAGGTTAATCAATACAAGCAGAAACCTGACATTTTCACGGGATTGGGACATGGCGATAACTGTTGATGGAATGGTCGATAAAAAGGAGAGTAAGCTCAATAAAGAGATTGTCCACATGCTGAGGTATTTAAATAAAACCGGCGGGAAAAAGGTGCCAAATAAATTCTTTGAAGAATTACCATTTGTACAGTTTGATGTACCCAGAAATTTTGATTCCGTTCTTTTCCATCCTATCGGCATTCCAAACTCGGATACCGGTTCCTCTTATCAAAATCCAATAATTAATGCAAAACAGAAGTTAGATTTTCGTTTGGTCATGTCACCTTTTCTCGATGCCGATACAATCAATAAATTAAACGATAATGCAAAAGAATTGGTACTCTTTAGTTCTGAATTTGAACTTTCTGGTTTAGCCGATAAATGTCTTAGTCGTATTGGTCATAAATATATGTTCTCCCCATTTATTGAGGAGGCAGAAAAAATGGACTTATTAAGTGAGCCAGGTACAGAACCCTTAAGCCAAAGTTTACATGCAAAATTTTACATTGACAAAAAGGGATCTGATGTTTCGTGGTTTATAGGTTCAGCAAATGCTACGGGTCCAGCAAATGGAAGGAACATCGAGTTTATGGTTGAGTTGAAATCGAATAAGTATGCTGTAAATCCAAAGAAATTGGCAGAGCAGCTTACTGCAGCCGACAAGACCAATATTACTTTATTCGAACCTTTCAGTGGTACTGAAAGGGCGGAAATAGAAGAAGAGAGAATAAAGGAACATGAGATTAGAATATTGATTCACAGCTTATCTGGCTTGTTTATTAGTGGCGAAGCAATACCTGAGTCCGATAACCAATACAAATTGAAAATTGAAATACCCGAAACAAACATCAGAGTCCCCAATGGTTTCAGTGTAAGGATTAAACCGCTCCCGGAAAGAGCAAAAGCTTCAGTTGAACTAGACTTGTCAAAAAAAACTTCTATAGATGTATTTACAGGATATGAAGAAACAACATTAAGCCCTTTTTTACTTTTTGAGATATGGCACTCAGGAAAGGTGGAAAAGCGGTTTGTATTAGATATGAAAATTGAGTTGGAAGATGACAGATTTAAAAAGATATTCTCATCAATCATCAACAACAGGTCACGTTTCTTAAGCTACTTGTCATTTTTATTGTCAGAGGAAACTCCCGGATTTGATAATGGCAACGAATTGATTAAGAACAAAAACAATAAATTGGGAAATGGTAATGGAGTTGCCTTCTTTGAAGGAACGCCGGTATACGAGAAATTGCTATTGGTAGCGAGCAGAAATCCTTCGAGACTCAAAAGAATTGACGGCTTCATTAACAGGTTAAAAGGCGAGCAGGAAAATGATGGAAAAAAAATCATATCAAAGGAATTCGAAAAAATGTGGGAAGTTTTCACTCAACTAAATAAATCCGGAAAATAATGGAAGCTGAAAAACATATTCTCAGGGCATTGGCCGGACTAAAAGATTTTCAATTAGCGACTGTTAATCATACCATGGAGCAATTTGATCGGAATGGTAAAAACAAAATGCTGATTGCAGATGAGGTCGGCTTGGGAAAGACAATTGTAGCTCGTGGCATTGTGGCAAAAATGTACAAGCAGTTTCTTGAAAAAAATGGTCTGGCAAAAAGATTTAATGTAATCTATATTTGTTCCAACCAGGCTATAGCTTCTCAAAATATCGGAAAACTAAATGTTATTTATGGAAAAGATAGTAAAGATATAGTTGATTATTCCAGGGATGATGACAGGATTACGGCCTTAGCATATCAACCAAAGAAATCAACAAGTATTTTTAATATTCGCATCAAGGCCTTTACTCCGGCCACATCTTTTGACCAAAACACGAATGCTGGTAGGTCTGACGAGCGTGTTTTATTGTTTCGATTACTTTATAATTACTCTTTATTGAAAGACAAGAGAAATAGCCTGAAATGGCTGATCAAGGGTACAAGACGAATGAAGAATAGCAATTGGGATAAAGCCATAGAAGATGCTATTAGATTTGATTCAGGAAAAAAAATAAAACACTTTTATTTTGGGAGTTACAGAAAAATAAGGAAAGGAATAAAAACCAGGTTTTATCAGGCTATACAAGAAAAGGTACCAATAAGCGAATTAAAAAGAGTTTATAAAGCACTTGGTATTGAAAATGAAAAATCATGTAGCGCTTTATTGTCTAAAATCTGCTCTAACCGTATACAAAAGAATAACTACTATAAAGATAAGTACCGGGTTTTTTGGGATATTATAAGCTATTTACGCTTTAAATTATCTAATTGCTGCAAAGATTATTTAGAGGCCGATCTATTTATTTTAGATGAGTTTCAGCGGTATAACAAACTAATAAAAACAGATAGGTCAGATAATCCGGGGATTGAACTTGCAAGGCAAATTCTGAGTAAGGAAAATGCAAAAGTGTTGATGCTATCAGCAACACCATTTAAACCCTATACAAACGATTTTGATGAATTACATGGGGAACATCATTACAGTGAATTTAAAAATGTGCTAAAGTTTTTATTGAATGGGGAGTCAGAAATATTTTGGACAAAGCTCGAAAATGACCGTAGTAACTTCTTTAAACATATTAGACACGCTTCAGGAATAAAGGAAAACTACGATGAAGCGATCAAGTCGAAAGAAGGCCTTGAAAATGTATACAGATCATGTATGGCAAGGACAGAAAGGATGTTGGTTTCAAAGGATAAAGACGCCATGATAAAACCGAACATTAAAGTATTGGATTTAAGAACGGAAGATATCAAAGACTTTATATTGTTCGATAAAATTGTAGAACACTTGAATAACGAGCATTCATGCAGGTTGGCAGTTCCTACAGAATACGTCAAATCTTGTCCCTATCCTTTGTCTTTTTTAATCAATTACCAGCATAAAAAGGACATTGAAAAATATTATAATGAAGATGTGGTGCTTCAAAAACTAATCAACAAGTCTAGGGGAGCCTGGGTTAACTTGAATCTGATTAAACAATACAAACCACTTATTCCAAGAAAAAGTAAAACAATCCCAAATCCTAAAATCAGATTATTATTTGATGAAACAATAGAAAATGGTGGATGGAAATACCTTTGGATACCACCTTCTGTACCCTATTATCAAATGCATGGAGCTTTTGAAAAGGCTGCTGGTTATTCCAAAACATTAATTTTCTCCTCTTGGAAAATGGTACCACGTATGATCGCAAGCATGTCTTCCTATGAAGCCGAGAGGCTATCAATCGGTAAAGTGATACAAGGAACAAAAGATAAGAGTCCAAACTATTTTAGAAAAAAAAGATTTCCTTTTCCCCTCCTGACCTTCCGAGTCATTAAAAATGATCAATCGCTTTCAGGGATGAATAATTTCATGCTAAACTATCCATCAATCTATCTCTGCTCACTTTATGATTCGCAGTCCAATATTCATAAGGCTGAGGATATAAATGATATAAAAAATGGTCTGAAGGAGACAATTAGAGAACAGTTGTTGGAAATTGATATTTTTAGTTTAGGAACAGAAAATGGCGACTGGCAGA
>Ga0209045_1000127_pt1 | contig 95417 bp, 74 predicted proteins | sample SaaInlLV_10m_DNA_4_FD_184664 | JGI IMG/M metagenome (GOLD analysis project Ga0209045, IMG submission 184664) | Marine microbial communities from expanding oxygen minimum zones in the Saanich Inlet - Saanich Inlet SI072_LV_200m_DNA (SPAdes) (version 2) | ecosystem: Environmental > Aquatic >...
ACTTGGAGTCAAAATCGCTTATATGGGTCTTGAATCAGGAGATGATATTATTTTAAAGGAGATTAAAAAAGGTGCTGATTCTGCAAAAATGATCGCAATGGGGAAAAGGGTTAAGCAGGCCGGGATTAAACTGTCCATCACCGTTCTTAACGGTCTGGGCGGGCGCAAGGACTCTAAGCGCCATGCCTTGGAAACAGGAAGGGTCTTATCAGCCATTGATCCTGAATTTGTGGGTGCTTTAAGTCTGATGCTGGTACCGGGAACTGAACTTTTTGATCAGCATGAAAAAGGGGGGTTTGAGCTTATCAACCCGGAAGAAATGCTTGAAGAACTTGGCCTGATGATCGCATCAACCCATCTTTCAAACGGGCTTTTCCATGCAAATCATGCATCCAACTATCTTCCCATCAGGGCAAAACTGCCCGAAGAAAAAGAAAAAACACTTGAATTGATATCACAGGCACTCAAAGGAAATGTGGCCCTTAAACCGGAACATATGAGAGCTTTGTAACATAAATTGAAAGATACAGGAGAATCAAACAATGGCCCAAGCCCAGACAAATCTTGATCAATTAACGATAACCACCATCAGAACCCTTTGTATGGATGCAGTTCAAAAAGCCAACTCCGGTCATCCTGGAGCACCAATGGGCTTAGCACCTTGTGCATATGTTTTGTTTAAACGCTTTTTAAAACACAATCCTAAAAATCCTGCATGGATTGACAGAGACCGCTTTGTTCTTTCCGGGGGTCATGTATCTTCTTTAATTTACAGCTTGCTCTACCTGTTTGGTTATGGACTGGAAATAGATGATCTGAAAAATTTCAGACAGTGGGGTTCAAGAACCCCGGGACACCCTGAATTAGGACATACACCAGGTGTGGAAACCACAACAGGTCCTCTGGGTCAGGGAATTGCCAATGCAGTGGGTATGGCTGTTGCAGAACGTCATCTTGCAGCAAGATTTAACATGAAAGACAAAGAAATTATTAATCATCACACCTATGTGATGTGTGGCGATGGTGATCTCATGGAAGGTGTTGCTCTTGAATCAATTTCTCTTGCAGGACATCTTGGACTTGGAAAATTGATCTGCCTTTATGATGATAATTCCATTACCATTGAAGGAAAAACAGACATTGCTTTTACAGAAGATGTAAGAGCAAAATTTGAAAGTCAGAACTGGCATGTTGTAACGGTTAATGACGGCAATGATCTTGAAGAAATCCAAAAAGCGATCCAGGCCGGCAAAGATGCGGTTGCAAGACCTAGCTTAGTACAGATCAAAACCCATATTGCCTATGGAAGCCCCAACAAACAGGACTCTTCAGATGCCCATGGAGCACCCCTTGGTGTGGAGGAAATTAAACTGGTTAAAAAGTTTTATGGTGCGCCGGTGGATAAAAACTTTTTTGTACCTGAGAATGTTCTTGAGAACTGCGGGAAAGCCCTGATATTTGGAGAAGGGTTTGAACAAAGTTGGCAGAACATTTTTAACGATTATAAAAAGCAATACCCAAAACTTGCTGCAAGCTTTGTTGATGCCATCAGTGGATTTCTATCCGAAGGCTGGGATGCAAAGATTCCTCAATTTAATCCTGAAGACGGACCTGTAGCAACAAGAGCGGCTTCGGGCCAGGTCTTGAATGCCATTGCAGACAACCTGCCTGAATTAATGGGGGGATCTGCCGACCTTGCTCCTTCAAACAAAACATATATCAATGGTGCAAGCGATTTCCAGAAAGATGCCTATGATGGTCGGAATATAAGGTTTGGTGTCCGGGAACATGCCATGGCTGCCATAATGTCTGGAATGTATCTTCATTCAGGCATTCGACCTTATGGCGGAACTTTCCTTGTGTTTGCCGATTATATGCGCCCTGCAATCCGTATGGCTACTTTGATGAAACTGCCGCTGATTTATGTATTTACCCATGACAGCGTTGCCGTGGGAGAAGATGGACCCACACACCAGCCCGTTGAACATCTGGCATCATTGCGGGCCATTCCCGGTCTAAACGTTGTGAGGCCGGCTGATGCCAATGAAACAGCACTTGCCTGGAAACAGGCTTTAAAAACGGTTGATTCACCAACCGCATTAATACTTAGCCGTCAAAAACTGCCCACCCTGGATGTATCTCAGCGGGACGGTGAGTTTAATTATGGGGCATATGCCGTGAAAAAGGTAATGGATCCTGATATGATTCTCATTGGAACGGGATCTGAAGTTCATATCTGTGTTGAGGCGGCAGGAATCCTTAAAAAAGATCATAACATAAAAGCGACGGTGGTATCCATGCCGTCCTGGGAGTTGTTTGCAAACGCGCCTGCACCTTACAGAGAAAGAATTTTGCCAACCAGTATTACAAAAAGAATGGCAGTTGAAGCAGGCATCTCCATGGGATGGGAAAAATACACAGGTTCTGAAGGTAAAATTATCGGGATTGATAAATTCGGTGCTTCAGCTCCCGGTGGAACCGTTCTCAAAGAGTATGGAATTTCTGTGGAAAATATTGTTGAAAAAGCCCTTGATCTTTTAAAGTAGCAATTTATTCAGCTCTTACGCTTGAAACCGCCCTGTCTGATGGATATTTTTTTCGAGGCTATTCGCTTAACCTCCTGCAAATATCCATCAGACAGGGCTTTGAGAATAACTTTTTTTAAAGGGCTGAACAATTACTTTTTTATTTACAATAAAAGGAGAAAGGCTATGCATATCAGTGTAAAAACAAATGCAAGAACCCAGATGATCGATATTACATCTAAGGTTCAAACCGCTGTAAAAGAATCCGGAATTAAAAACGGTCTTGTCCATGTTTTTTCCATGCATACCACAGCTGCTGTAACCATTAATGAGAATGCAGATCCTGCTGTTGAAGCAGATATTTTAAACACCATCAACAAGGTGATTCCATGGGATGATCATTTCAAACACATGGAGGGCAATTCTGCCGCTCACATAAAAGTCAGCCTGTTCGGCCCTTCAGAAATTATTCCTTTGGAAAATGGTTCCTTTGTTCTGGGCACCTGGCAGGGTATTTATTTTTGCGAATTTGACGGGCCGAGAAACCGGAGGGTGAATATTAAAATTATTCCAGGTTGATCAGAGCATACTAATTTAAATCATCTTTAGGTTTCTTTGTACTTGGAACTTTAAATACGGGCACACCTTCTTTGGCAAGAACTTTATCTTCTTCTTTTGTTGTTGTGCCTTTAATATTTCGATATTCTTCTGTTCCATAATGCATTTTCAAGGCTTGTTTTGTAAAGCCCGATCCCACATCTTCAAAGTTTTTTTCAACATATTCAGCCACTTTCTCAGTTAATTCAGCCATGACTTCCTGTCTTGCCTGCAAGGCGTTATGACTTGTATTATGGGAGGATTTTTTAATGGCGATCAGGTGTTGTTTCTGCACGACAGATGTGGTTTCGCAGACAGGGCATGCTAAAATGCCCTGTTCCTGTTGCTTTTCAAGATCATCCTTGTCTTCGAACCAGCCTTCAAAGGTATGACCATTTAGACATTCAAGATCAAATACTATCATTTTAGATAATTCTGTTTACACCTGTGGCGATGTTATAACAACAGTCTCCCATTTTTTCATAATTTGTAACAAGGGCAATAAAGAAAACACCCACATCCACCTCGCATTTTCCATTCCTTAATCGTTCAATATGGTGATATCTCATATCCTCACGCATCTGGTCAATCAAATCTTCATGAGCTAATGCCTTCTGATAAAACCCTTCGGTTTTTTCGTGTAATTCTTTAATGATTAAAATTAAGAACTTGTCTAATTGTTCGGATATGGCCTTAAGGTCTTGTTTGGCGCTTTCAGTGAACGTAAAATTATTTTCATAAATTTTTTCAAGTATTTTAGACACATTCTCCATGCCATCGCCCAGTCTTTCAATATTATTGGCAATTCGCATCAATTCTGATATCTCTCTTGCCTCGGGCTCGTTCACTTCTCCTTGATAAATGGTTGTCAAATATTTGATAATAATTTTCTGGCAATCATCTATGTGTTCTTCTATGGCATCTCTTTCTCCAAGGATATCATCATCCCGTATCACAAGACAAGTTGATACTTTTTTTATATTCATATGAACAAATTCTATATTTTGTATGATTTCACCCTTAACCTTGGCAAGGGCACCGATGGGTGAATCAATAAATCCTGAATCAAACTCCGGCAGTCTGTATCTTTCTTTTGATTTTACAGGCTTAGGGGATATTAAAATGGTCAGTTGAACCAGCTTGGGAAGAAAAATCAGAAACACCATGGCATTTATAACATTGAAAATCGTATGGCCATTGGCAATATATCTTGCAACATTGACGTATTCGCTGTTCATAGTATGGGTCACGGAACCGGCACCTAATTTTAAGGTGATAACCTCTACAAAATCAACAAACCATGGGAAAATCATCAGGATAATACCCACCCCGATAACGTTAAAAATCGTATGGGCATTTGCCGTTTTATGGGCATCGGCATTGTTTGATCCCAGAGTGGATAATTGAGCAGTCACAGTGGTACCGATATTTTCTCCTAAAACAAGGGCAAGGGCCGTTGGAAAGGTTAAAAGGCCTGATGCGGCAAGCGTCATTGTCAAACCTACTGTAGCGGAAGAAGATTGAACAACAACAGTCAGAATGGTTCCCATGAAGACACAAAGGAGAATACCACCAAAGCTTTCTGTGCTGAATGTTGTAAAAAACTCAATAAACTGGGGATCGGATTTTATGGGGGAAAGACCCATTTTCATGACGGTCATGCCATAAAAAAGCAGGCCGAATCCCAGAATAATATCACCTATATGCCGGTAACTTCTTTTTTTTGAAAAATATTTAAGACCAACACCAATGGCAATGGCCGGAAGAGCAAGTTTTGTTAATTTAAAGGCGATCATCTGACCTGTGATGGTGGTGCCGATATTTGCACCGATGATCACACCCACTGCCTGCTCAAAAGCCATGATACCGGCACTCACAAACCCGATGAGCATGACAGTTGTTGCAGATGAGGATTGAATAACCGCAGTAACACCGGCACCTGTAGCGCATCCCATAATTCTATTGGAAGAGATGGCTTCCAGAATCCGCCTTATTTTTTGTCCAGCTGTTGCCTGAAGGCCTTCCGTCATCATTTTCATTCCAAGAATGAAGAGCCCAAGGCCGCCAAGGGTTTGAATTAATATACCTGCTAAGTTCAATTTTTTCCTTTGTTATACTTATAATAGCTAATATTGTGTTAAAATAATTCCAGCAAAATTCTGACAGAGCAAAAGAGTTATATATTAAATCTTCTGATTTTTCAATTGTGAAATACGATTTAGATCAATGGTTGAAATTACACAGGGGAAAAGAGTATTATTTGTAAAAACAGGATGTTCTATAAGATTAAATTTGGAATTATTGACGGCAGTCTCCCACATTGCAGTGTGCGGGATCGGTGTATAATAGGCTAACACAGGCTGTATACCGGCCTGCTTTACAAGGTGCATGGACATTTGAACTTCATCAAGATTTTGATTGGGCAAGCCGCATAATAAATATGCACCCACCTGATCTTTTTTGAATCCAGCCGTTTTTAGATTTTCAACTGCATTAAAAAAATCATCATCTCCAACTTTTTTATCATGGTTCCGGGTTTTAGAAAAATCAGTAGTTTCAAGGCCCAGGCGGATGGTTTTAAATCCTGCTTTAAACATCAATCGGGCGGCTTTTTTAGAAACAGCATTGATATGGACAGCGTTGGGGGTATGAAAAAACAATTCCATTTTTGAAGAGATTATTTTTTCAAATAATGGGAATGCATACTGGTTGGCACTCACCAGCAGAGCATCATCGTAAAAAGCAAAATTTTTAACCCCATGGTTCTTATGCCAATGTTCTATTTCCATGAACACATTTTCAGGGGATCTTCTTCTTAGCCTGGGCTCAAGATATGACGAAGCGCAATACTCGCATGAAAAAGGGCACCCCCTTGAGGTTAAAACAGGTGCGTAAGTAATTTTATGTTGAAGATCAAGTGCAGGAAAGGGTAATGCATCCAGATCTCCTGACAGGTCATGGTCATCCAGTTCAAATTTTGTAAAGGTTTTTATGATCTTTTTTAACCGTGGTTCAGCCGGCCCTTTTATGACAAGATCTGCCAGGGTATTTTGCTGTGCATGTTCAAAGCAGAGGCTTGCATAAATTCCTCCAAGAACAATAGGTACATCAGGAAAGATTTTTTTTACCGCTTGAAGGGTTTCACTGACGCCTGCAGCCCAGTAAGTCATCAAAGAGGTGACAAAAATAATGTCCGGTTTTTTTATCTGTTTTAAATCTGACTCAAACCACTGGGGTTTTATACCATAGCGGGAAAATTTTTGGCCAATGTGTTCAAGACCTTGGGGCGGATCAATTTCAGTTTTTCTAAACGGTCCCCTTCCATCCCAGAGCACTTTAGCCTCCCTGGGTTCCCGTGGATGGAAACGGTCAAGGCAGTCAAGAAAGCTCACCTTTAACCCTTTTTTACGCAGAATGGCGGCAATATACAAAAGGCCTAAGGGTTTTGCCCAGAAATCAAAGGCTGCAAAATCATGAATCCAGGGGTTGATGCAGAGGATATGGGGGGGATCAGTCTTCAAAATATTTCATTGATGTTTTTTTAAGCTCTTTTCTGCTGAATAAAAGTTCATACTCATTTTCTCCCACAGCCTTAGAAATTTTTTTAACGATTGCATAACACTCGTCTTCATCAGATGCATGAACCATGGTATACAGATTATATTTCCAGCCAGGTGCTGGATTTCTTCTGTAACAATGGGTTATTTCATGAAAGGTGGCCATTATATTCCCTGTTTTTTCAACCCTTTCTTCAGGAACTTTCCAGGCTACCATGGCATTTGCTTTAAACCCTGATTTCTGATGTTTCAATGTAGCGCCAAATCTTCTTATCAATCCTCTTTTGTCCAGATCTTTTAAAACACCTAAAAATTTATCTTCCGTAATTCCGATTTTTTCTGCCATTTCAAGGAATGGGCGTTTGATAACCGGAATATCTGTTTGCATCAGGGTAATTATTTTTTTTTCTAAATCTGTCAGCATAATGGCTTATCTTTCTGCTATACAATGTTAATATCAAGAATAATGTGAAACTTTTTTCATTGCATTGTCAAGGTCTTGTTTTAAATCATCTTTATCCTCAAGTCCAATGGATAACCTTAAAAGGGAATCTGTCACCCCTTTTGTTTGTCCGGGAACAAAGACATAATATCTTTTTCCGTTGCCCGGCACACTCCTCTTTCAGTAATAAACCCTGTGACAAGTCTTGCCGGTGTGACATCAAAGGCGTGGTTGGCAGCCATGCTTGATTCAGGTGGAACCAGCACTTTTTCAATTTTCCCCTGGCAAAGGCCCTGGATATACCTTATTTCATCAGGATCTCTTTCTTCTATGGGAATATCTGCAATCCCGTCTGTAATATCCCAGTCAAAGGTGCTTGACGGTAAAGCAACGTAAAAGGGAATGTTATTGTCTTTGGCTGCAAGGGCTTTTAAATAAGTCCCTATTTTATTGGCCACATCTCCGGCTCTTGTGGTTCTGTCCGTTCCCACAATGACAAGGTCCACCATGCCATGCTGCATGATATGGCCTCCGGCATTGTCTGTAATAACGGTATGGTTCACCCCGTGTTTGCCCAGTTCCCAGGCCGTGAGCCGGGAACCCTGGTTTAAAGGCCTTGTCTCATCCACCCAGACATGGACATCAATATCGTTGTCAAAAGCTGTATAAATGGGGGCTGTAGCCGTACCGTATTCAATACAGGCAAGCCAGCCTGCATTGCAGTGGGTAAGGATATTGACGGGTCCGCCGTTTTTTTGTTTACTGATTTCTTCTATAATAGGCATGCCATAGGCCCCTATTTTTTCACAATTGACTGCTTCTTCTTCTACAATTGCCAGGGCTTCATCAAGGGCGGCTTTTACTCTTCTATCATAGTTTTGATATTTTAATGCTGTAGAAAGGACCCGATCAACTCCCCAGACAAGGTTCATGGCCGTGGGTCTGGCATCTTTGAGCCTGTTGCATTCAGACACAAGGTAATCATTGTCAGCGCCTTTGTTATTTTCCTGCACAAGACTGATAAAGACACCCAGTGCTCCTGATGCACCGATTAAAGGGGCACCCCTTACAACCATTTCTTTTATGGCGTGAATCGTATCATCCACATTATTTAAATTTTTTATGATCAGTTTGTGAGGGAGAAATCTCTGGTCTATCGCCTGAACAACCTGTGATGATTCATCAAACCAGATCGGCCGCATATTTTTTCCATCCACCTTCATATTATTTTCTCCCGGATTTTTTAAAAATTATTAATAAAATTTTCAGCTTCTTTTATGGATATATTCATATCATTGATAAGTTTTGCAACCTCTTTTTCAATGGACACTATTTCTCCGCTTAACGATCCCACTGCCTTTGCATTCAGGTTATGTTTCAGATAAAGGACATAATCTTTTAGTTTGCTTAGAACAGGATACATTCCTTTTGTTGATTTGTTCATTATTGTTTCAAGTTTTTGATATTTTATTCTTGAATCCTTAAGTGATTTTTTACTGCTGCTTTTAAGCTTGGCATCGTTGATCTGAGTGATCTCTTCTTCCCATTCCTTGAACAGATCAGAGGCCACCTGCTCTACATCATTGATTCTTTTTTCAATCTGTTTGGCCCTGGAATCACAATCATCATAACTATTTTTAAGTTTATCATAAAAGGTTTCAAGGTCTCCACCTTCAAAGGCATAGAGTTCTTTAATCCTTGTTAAGGCATCCTTGAATTCTTCCTGTGCTTTTTCCTGGCTTTTTTGTACGTCTTCAACATTATCCACCAGGATATGTCTTTTTTCTTTACCGAATTTTTCCATGGCTGAATAATATACCGTGGTGCAGCCGGATATGAAAAGGAAGACCAGTGACACAAGGACCAGTCTGGTAATGGTTGTAGTGTTTGTTATGTCCATGAAATTATTCCCTTTCATTATGTTTTTTGTTATGGTTTGCCCTGCTTAAAAACTCCTTATATCAAAAGTTCGCTGTTTTATTAATCCTTTTCTTTAGTCATATATAAGTGTTTTAGTTTTTGAGAATAACATTTTCAGGTTTAATGTCCGGCCCAAATAAGGATAATCTGCCTGATAGTCTTATTATTGTGATGTGCTTAAATTTTTTAAAAATTGTCTTGTATATAATCGCTCAATCTTTTGCTATACTTTATTTATTGTTTGAGTTTTTATCCGACCATTCGTTCTTAAAAAACTGACCAAATCAATTAGGAGGTAATATGAATTCTGAAAAAATATTTATTGAGGCTTTGCAATATGAAATAAAAATTCGTGATTTATATGTTTCAGCCCAGGACATTGTGGATGATGAAAGGGGAAAAAAGATTTTCAATGCCCTGGCCGTTGATGAGCAGTCCCATGTTGATTTTATAGAATACAGCCTTGAAATTTTAAAAGCCCGGGGTCAAATAGATATAACAAAACTTGAAACTTGTATTCCTTCAAAGGAAAAGTTTGAAGATGAGATTGAAAAAATGAGAAAAAAGATTCCAGAAAGAATCCTTGGTGATGTCAAACGGGTTTTAAATGCCGCCCTGAAACTTGAAATTGAAACAAGTCGATTTTATGAGGATGCCTGTGAAAAAACACAGGGTCCAATAAAAGAAATTTTTAATAAGCTTCTGGAAATCGAGAAAAGGCATGAGGATGTAGTCCAGATTGAACTGGATCATGCATCAAACAATGGATACTGGTTTAATTTCATGGAAATAGATATGGAACATGGCTGATATTTGTTTTTAAACAAATCAATGCATATTCATTATAGAGTTACTTTTATAGTCGTTCCGGGATTTTTCATTGCTTTCCATTTGGATATCATTATACTAAATAAACAATATTTCAACCCATCCAAACCATCAAAGGAGGAGCATGGATAATCATCTCAAATCTGCCATTCCTGACTTTCTAAATACTTTAGGTCTGACGGAAGAACCCATGGGAATGTTTTTTACGGATACAAAGCCTGACAAGGGATATTCTCCCAAACCCATGGAACTGCCCACCCGTGAAAAGGAAAAAGAAAATCAAATCAACTGGCAGGATGTATTTGGTCGGTTTTCCTGTGTCATTGGCAATATATGGCTGGCCAGAAAAAAGAAAACATCTGCTTATTTTTCCTCAGAACAGTTTGGCTGCCCCGGCGGCGCCTTCTGGCTTGGATTTAATAAACCCCAGAGTGAAACCATTATACATTACGTGTCCACAGGTGTCCCGGGCAGGATGGAAGGTGAACATTATTGTGATTCGCCTGATAATTTGCGACAGATATTTGAATATGTTGATCCTGTGCCGGCTGCCAAAGAGTATTGTGTGTTTAAACCTTTAAACCAGTTTGCCAAAGATGAAATACCGCTATTGATCTCCTTTTTTACACGGCCTGAACCTTTAAACGGGCTCCACCAGCTTGCGACTTTTGTAACAAATGATCCCGAGGTTGTGGCTTCTCCCTGGAGTGCAGCCTGCGGAAGCCTGGCTGTCTGGCCTTTGCATTATCTTGAAAAAGGTCAGCAAAGAGCTGTTGTCGGTGGATGGGACCCTTCTGCCAGAAAATTTTTTAAGACGGATGAGCTTTCATTTACCATTCCCTATGAAATGTTCATCCAGATGATTGACCGGTATAAAGATTCTTTTTTAAAGACGAAAACCTGGGAAAATGTTCATAAAAAAATAAACAAGAGTAAAAAAGCGTGGAAGGAAATATGAAAAGTTTAATCCGGATCAGAGAGGGGTTTTTATAAAATGCTTGTGGTTGAAAAAAAAGACTTTATTGCTTTTCTGACAATTGATTATCCTGAAAAACGAAACGCTCTTACACCTGAACTGCTCCTGGACCTTCATAACACCCTGGAAGGATTTTCAAAAAATGATGATGTAAGGTGTGTGGTGATAAAAGGATCGGGAAACAAGGTGTTTTCTTCGGGCTTTGATATCAGTGCCATTCCAGTTGCTCCTTTGTCCGGTGCCAGGCAAAAAGCGCCGGAAACATTGTTGCAGGCTTTTGATACCATAAAAAACTTTGCCTATCCCACCATTGCCATGCTGAACGGGCATGCTTTTGGTGCGGGATTTAATCTTTGCGCATGCTGCGATATCAGGATTGCAGCAGATGATATAAAACTTGGGATGACACCTGCCAGGCTTGGCGTGGCATATCATCCAAAAGGCATACAGCAGTTTATTGAAGCTTTTGGAATAGCCAGGACAAAGGAGATCTTTTTTACAGCCGGCATTTTCCAGAGCAAAGCACTTGTCCAGAAAGGCATAGTGAATCACATGGTTCCAAGGCAGGAGCTTGAAATGTTCACCCATGCCTATGCCAAAAAAATTACCCAGAATGCGCCGCTTTCATTAAAAGGGATTAAAAAAATCATTACCATGTTTGAAAATGACATGGCTTTGAATCAAAAAAATTTAGACCAGGCAGATCAATTGATGCAAAAATGTTTTCAAAGTGATGATTTAAAAGAAGGGCAGAAAGCGTTTCTCGAAAAACGGTCCCCTGAATTTACCGGGAAATAGGTCAATGACCATAAGTAAAGGGCATACCCAATAAAATAAAGGGTATACCCATATTGTACACTTTTTAATACTTTTTTAATCCACAAGAACCTTTTCAAGCTGTTTTACCATAAAGTCCATTTCCTCTTCATTAATTATCAGGGGAGGGGAAATCCTTATGGTATGGCCGTGGCTGTCATTGACAATCAAGCCTAATTTTAAGAGTTTTCTGCAAAACTCCATGGCATTGTTTTCTTTGACTTCAATCCCGATGAAAAGCCCTTTTCCCCGTACTTCTTTGACATGGGGTGATTTTTTGGCAATGGCTTCAATCCTTTTTTTCAGTATCTTACCTTTTTTAGCTGACTGTTCTGCCAGTTTTTCTTCTTCAAACACCTTTAAAGCTGCTGTGCCTGCCACACATGCAAGGGGATAACCACCAAAGGTTGACCCATCTGAGCCTTTTGAAAATACCATATCCATAATTTTTGCATTGGTGATAAAAACAGAAAGGGGGATAAGGCCTCCTGAAAGCGCTTTGCCAAGAATCACACCGTCTGGAACAATATTATCATGCTCAAAACAAAATTTTTTACCTGTTCTTCCCATACCTACCTGGATCTCATCACATATAAGCAGCAGATCATGTTCATCACACAGATTTCTAAGACCCTTGAGAAATCCTTTTGGGGGTATTTTCATTCCACCTTCTCCCTGCATGGGTTCCACAAGGATTCCACAGGTATTTTTATTAATGGCCTTTTTTACCTGTTCAAGGTTGCCAAATTCAACAGATACAAATCCGGGTGTTAAAGGACCAAATCCCTGTTTGTATTTTTGATTGGATGAAAAAGAAACAATGGAGATGGTTCTTCCATGAAAATTTTCATTAAAGACAATGATCTCCTGGTTTCCATCGGCAATTTTCTTGTGCTTGAATCCAAAATACCGCATGGTTTTTACAGCAGTCTCAACAGATTCAACACCCCCGTTTTTGGGAAGCACCTTATTGCCGTAATTTCCAAATCTTGGGGCCATCTGCGGTGCAAATTTTGCCGCCTCGGAAAGAAAGATCCCCAGAGGATCTGTGAACACGACATTTGACAATACCGAGGCATAGTTGCCGATCAGGGCATCCATGACTGCATTGGTGATGGTGGGGTGATGGTGGCCTGAATTTGCAGCAGAGTAAGCTGCCAGGCAATCCAGGTATTTATTGCCTTTTTCATCAGTCAGCCAGCATCCTTTTGCATGTCTGACAACAAGATTAATCCGGTCGTAATGGTGTGCGCCATAGTCTTCTTCAAGATTAAAAATGGCTTTGTCATTTTCATTGGAAAATCCGCTGAAATAATGTATTTTTCTCATGGCAGTCATCTTACACCTCTTTTAATTATCTTCTTTTATAATTTTGTAAATTCTTTTTTCATCGTCTGTGGGATCCTGGTGCTGATCCAGAATTTTTTCTAAGAAACAATGATAAAAATCATGGCGGAGGCTGTCCCGATTAGCCACTATAAACCATTGATTTCTTGTCCAGTTTATGGCTGAACTATCTTCTTTGCCTGTTTCAAATATTCCCACAAGCGCTTCAGTCTTATCTGTAATAACTTCTATGGATCTTCCGCCGATGATTTCCTGCAGATGTTCAGGGTCCGGGTGTATGACCTGGATATCAAATTTTTTGGCAACATTTCCCATGGCGATATAACGGATTTTAACCCCTCTTTTGTCTGCCTGGATTAAATATTCATCCAGGTGACGACATGCTTTGGGAAACAGCCGGATATAAATTTCGTTTTCAGCATTTTCTATCATTTCCATGGCTTTTTCCATGACATTTTCATATCCCGTGATTGTCCAGACAAATTCAAAATCATTTTTTTTGGAAGCAGCTGCTATCTGATCTTCAAATGTTTTTATATTACCGTCAAAATTTCTTTTCAGTCTTCTTACAACCTCATCTGCAGGCAAAGGCGCATACTGACCGGCGTTAACTTCAATCACATATCCTTTGGAAATAAGATTTCGTACTACATCATAAATTCGTGATCTTGCAATCCCTGAAATTTTGCTCAGCTGGGAACCATTCACTGGATGATTGCCCACAAGAGCCATATAACAGGCTGCTTCATATTGTGAAAATCCAAGATCTTTTAAATTTGAATAAGTTTCCATAGTTTTATTCCAAAGTGTTGCTACCTTAATAGCAACATAAACTTAAATTCAAAGACTGTCAATAAATTTAATTTTTGACTAACCTGTGAAAACATAAAAAAAATATCCCTTTGACACCGGGTTTTGAATCAGGTAAATATTTAAGAAATTGAACACCTTTAAATTAATTCAAACAGGAGATAATAAATGGCTGGCCTTAATAAAGTAATGCTGATTGGAAGATTGGGAAGAGATCCTGAAATCAGGTATTCCCAGCAAGGTCTGGCAGTGGTGAATTTCTCCATTGCCACCAGTGAATATTGGACAGACAAAAACACGGGCGACCGTCAGGAAAAAACAGAATGGCATAATATAGTTGTATTTGGCAAGCAGGCAGAGACCTGCGAAAAATATCTGTCAAAGGGCAGCCAGATTTATATTGAAGGGCGGCTGCAAACCAGTAATTATGAAAAAGAAGGCCAAACCCATTATATGACAAAAATCGTGGTATCGAACTTTCAATTCCTTGGTGGCAAACAGGATAACCAGGGCGGCGGCGGATATCAAGGTGGCGGTGGCTATCAGAAACCTAATTCAGGATCAGACAACCAGTTCCAGGGTCAGACAACTCCCGGAACAGCAGGTGGTCAGGCACCTATTCCAGATGATGATATCCCATTTTAATCGTTGACTCCTGCACTATGATCAAGAATATTGGCGGGTTTTGTCAGGGCACGATTGATACAAACTTCGTTTAAAAAAAACAAACCGCCTCAAGGGTTGTAATAGTATTACCCTTGAGGCGGTTATTTTAAAAAAATATCTTAGTTAAGCTGTTCTCTCATGGAAATATCATGTTTTCTTACCTGTAGCGGTTTTTTGGAGTAATTTTGTTCTTTTTCTTCTAAGTGGCTTGAAATACATACTTTTTTTAATTTTTCAATGTTATTTTCCAATTCCTGTCTTTCTGATTCGGGTAAATCCGGGATACAACTATTATAATTTTTCTGACTTTTTATTTTAGCTTTAAACTCCTGGTGCCTTCTTAATGCTTTGTCTTTCATAATTCTGGCTCCTTTATAATAGTTTTTAAAAAATCTTTACAAAATATACTTTTTTAAATTGCCTTAAAAAGTGATATTTTTTACATAATTAAAGAATAAACACTTTAAAAGAGCTTGGCAACCCCAAAATTATTCTCTCAAAAATTATTCACCCCAAAATATAGAAAGCAGATCTGAACCAGGAGTGGGTGAAGGAATAAAGCGGACTTTCTTTTTTTATCTAAAAATCCTTCGGCTTTTTTCATGTTCGATTAGTCCGGCCGGTTGTAGCCTTTTTTAACAGCCTGCTCCATTAGCGATAGTTCTTCGTCGGTCAGGAAATCAAAATGAGCGGATCTTTTTCTGACAGAAAGGCTCCCATTGTTCTGAAGACACAGCTGGATGAACAGATCAATTAAACGGTCAGGCATGTCGATGATGTCCTGAATCGCTTTTTTGGTGTTATCATAGTTAGCAAGAAAGCTGAGTTCCTCCACAAGTTCTTCTTCAATGGTTTTGGCTATAAACTCGTACAAAGCCTCTGCCTGCGCAGTCATATCCATATACTGATACCAGCAAGCAGTATCATTCTCGACGGTCATTTGCCCCATTTCACCCAGCCGATAATCGATGAGTTGAAGTAAAGGCCGCGAGAAAGACTCCAGCGAAGCATCGTAATCCGCTGGATTCTTTAGCATGACTGCCGAAACTGGGAACATGAGTCCACGCGGAACCATTCCCTGTAGTGAAAGAATGTTGTGTATCAGGAATCGATGAATTCGTCCGTTTCCATCTTCAAAAGGGTGAAGAAATACAAAGCCGTAGGCAATCGCCGCTGCATGGATGACCGGAGAAACGTTTCCCTCTTTCATCCGCTTGTGGGATTCAATCAGACCCAACATTAGATTTGGAAGATCATCAGGTTTCGGGCAAATAAAATGTATTACCTCCTTCTGGTAGGCGGCTGTTTGCCCTACATAATTTTGGCTGATCCGATAATCACTGTCTTTGAATCGAGGGTCAACAATCCGGTTCTGAAGTTCTATCAGACGTTCCTTTTCGCAGAAGTCTTCTTTTCCGGCAAGCTCCAAAGATGTAATGAGTTTTTCAGTGCGGGATGCCTTGGGCTTTATGTGCTCAATTTCAAAGGATGACTTTGTTTCTTTTTTATAAAGGTAGCTCAGCGCCCGACGAAGAAGTTCCGGTGGATATTTGGTGACAATATCCTCACATTTTTTGCGCAGATCAGCTGAATCCAACTGGGCAAGTTTCTCTGTTCGTCGGATGATAGGACAGAAGGCGGCTTTGAGACCAAGGAGGTTGTTAACTATGCGGTAGCGCTGGAATTTTCCCCCGTTCTGGACTGTGTAATATTTATTAGACTCCAATGCATCGACATAGTTGCCGGAAGTAATGTCATCAATGGGAAGCTGTTTTCCGGTCAGGAACTCATAGAAAAACCAGATCCTTCGAGCGTACTTTCCGATTGGCTTGGATTTGATGTACTCGGTGAGCTCTTCCTGAGGAACATGCTCGAAGATGCGAACCAACAACCCTAGGTTGACGCCGTCATATTTCAGTGCAAACTCAAGATGGTCGCCGACTTTGTTTCCGGGCCAGTATTGAGTTCTGAAAACCTCATCAACAAAACTATCCTGAATCTTTGAATAGTTAGTGCCTGTGGTGGAAACCGATGACCCGTGCCAATTAGGCATGCCTGCAAGCGCAAACTTTTCCAGTAGGTATGTGTAACCTGCCGGGCGAAAATACAAACCGTTTGTTTCCATGGGCAAATCTCCCAAAACTATTATTTTACTGCAAATATAGTTACAAATCAGCATTAAATCAACTAAAATAATTAAATTTGGTTATTTGTCCGCAAAAACAATTATTTAACATGGTGTGAGGATTACAATCTCAGGAGTTGCTGCAAAAATTGTTATTTCGCCTCAAAAAAGATTATAAATTAGCATTTTGCTGCAAAAATAATTATAAAACCCGATATAATAAACAAATTAAAAAATAAATGTGGCTATTTCCCATAACTTTTTTGTTTCAGCAGGAGAATATACCGACTGGTAACGCCTATGATTTTTTTCTTCTGCATGGCAGTTACAGCGATCGCATTAAACCGTTCCGAGGACAATGGAGCCTGAATGATATGGGTCAATTCCCATCCTGCCGGCTCCAATATTTTATAATAATCCGTCAGCAGGATCGCGTTTTGCGTTTCTTCCTCTAAAGCAGGACAGCTTTGAAAGTCACGCCAGTCAGAATTGATTAAGGCAAGCCGGGTTGTTTTCTTGGTTGTTTTTTTAAGGAACCTGAAAAAATTATCCAGAAAGTTCAGGTATTCAAGCCGGGACATCCGGGCAATACTTTTCTCTCCATATTCGGAAGCTTTTTTCTGAAAATAGGGGGGATCAAAAATAATCAGGTCCGGCTTTTCCCTGCCTGCAAGAATCGTATCTTCCCATTTTTTAATCGCCATGTCCCAGTAATAGGGTTCAATTTCAGGACGAAGGTCTGCACGGTCTTCCATATCAAGGCTCCAGCATTTCCTGCCCAATGCCAGACAGGTATCTGCAGTTACACCACCACCTGCCATTGGATCGAAAATCAGGTCATCAGGATGGGAAAAATAAAAAAGAATGTGTCCGATCATCTGGGCTGGAATACGGCCGGGCCAGTCATCTCCGAACCGGGAATCACAATCATTGAAGTTCCACAAATCCCATGTGCGCAACCCCCAGCCCAAGGCTTTAAAACGCGCTTGATCACTCAGCCCCTCTAACGCCAGTGAATACAGCATGGGTTCGCTCCAGCCATGCTTTTCAGCCACCTGGGGAACGGTTAATCCACTGGACAAATCCCTATTTGGGGATTTTGTTAATATTAACATTTTCCCCAAATAGTTTCGGATAACATCTCTGGTCTCCCCCAAACGTCCGGCAATTCTTTCTTGAGGAATTCCCAGCCGGTTCATCCGCCATATTTTTCGATCAAGTTTAATGTGTTGAATTGCCCTTAGATCAGCAATATAATTGGCAATAGTCTGTCTGGTTCTGCCAATAAGCTTACCAATTTCAGAAGAGGTTAACTTGGGATTGTTTTGAAAAGCGCGTCTTGCCGTATATCTTGTTTCCTTTTCAGTGAGCTGTCTTGGGCCGATTGCCATTTTAGCAGCATAAAGCAAAGGATCAATTCCTTTTAAATCTTTAATAATTACGGGTATATCAGTTAAACCCGACTCTTTATGAGCGTTCCATCTATGCACCCCATCCAATATCCGGTATTTTCCTTTTTTTTCAGGATGAATTTGAACTTCAATGGGGTCAAATTTAAAGCCCTCCCTTAAATTTTCAGAAAAAATATGGACACGCTTATGATCAATCTTTTCTCTTGGATAGATTGACTCATCCAATGTGACATCCAGGATAGCGATTTTATCGCCCACGTTATTGCGAATAGTCATTTTTATTATCCTGATTAAATAAGTTTTTATTTTTTTTAACGGATATTTTTTAGTCCCACAACTAAAAAATTTTCAAAGAAGCTTTACTTGATCATTATCGATTTTTCAAGTTATCAGAGCAAAAATATAGGATAATATAAGGTTTAAAAGGAAAAATTTAAATAAATTTTCCTGAATTATAAGTAGTTATACCTATTGACATAAAAAGCGCCATATGGTTTTAACTAAACATGACAGTCACATTAAAGACAGCCGGCCTGTAAAATTTATTTCTGGAAAACTTGTAAAAACTGTTAAAGGGCAATTTTAAAAAATTATAAAACGGGAATTACAAAAATCTTGGAGATCGTAATAAAAAATTAAATCGTAGAAAATAAGGAGGCTTTTTATTCAAGTTGTAATAAATTCACCCGGCACGATGATCAAACAAAAAGATGAATGTTTTTTGTTTAAAAACCAAGATAAAAAACTTGATTTATCGCCAATGAAAGTCGAATCTATTATTATTTCAAATAAGGCCATGATAAGTACACAGGCCATATCACTTGCGCTTGAAAATAATATTGATCTGGTCTTTCTGGATCGGTACGGGTTTCCCATTGGCAGGGTCTGGTTTTCAAAAATGGGTTCAACTGCTCTGATCCGAAGAAAACAACTTGATGCGGCGAACTGTGAGCTAGGGCTGAACCTTGTGCTTGATCTTATCAGACAGAAAGTCAATAACCAGCTCGCATTCCTGAAAAAACTCAAGTATGCAAGACCGGACAAAAAAGAACTCTTCCAGGCACCGCTCAACACTATTGAGGGTTCTCTTGAAGCACTTGACCGTAACTTTAAGGACCTTGATGAATCCCGTTTAATCATCATGGGGCTTGAAGGTACAGCAGGCAGAGCATATTTTTCATGTATTTCAAAAATAATGCCGGAAAAATTCCGGTTTAAAGGACGTTCAAAAAGACCGGCAAAAAATCAGTTTAATGCTGTATTAAACTATTGTTATGGGGTGCTTTATTCCAGGGTTGAAAAAGCGTGTATCATTGCAGGCCTTGACCCTTTTGTGGGCTTTATGCATACAGATAACTACAACAAAAAATCCCTTGTCTTTGATCTGATAGAACCTTTCAGGATTTTTGCAGAACAAACGGCCGTCTATCTTTTTACCGGCAAAAAAGCAAAAAACGAATATTTTGATATCAAAGAACATTCCTGTTCCCTCAATGACAAGGGAAAGCCAGTGGTCATTGAATCGTTGAACCGGCACCTGGAAGAAAAAGTCAGATACAAGAGAAGAAACGTGAAAAGAAAATATATTATCAGCCATGAAGCCCATAAACTTGCCAATATTCTTCTTGAGGATGAGGCAATGGCGCATCCGGAGTGGCTGGATATAAAGGAATTTTAATATGGCTAAGATTCTTGCATGGATCATGTATGATATTGTTTCAAACAAAATCAGAAACAGGGTGGCAAAAAAATGTAAAAAATATGGCATGACAAGGGTTCAGAAAAGCATTTTTCTGGGCAAACTGGATATCAATCGATTTGATGAGCTGGCAGAGATCTGTCTGGACGAAATAGACGAGGAAACTGACAGTGTCTATCTCTTTCCTTTCTGCCAGGAAGATTTCAGACGAATCAACGTGCTTGGCCAGGGATTTGATAAACGACTGGTAAATGATGAAATTTTGTCTAAATTTTTTTAATCTATAAATGGTAAATTCTAAATGAAGAAAGCAACTCTCTATTTTAATAATATCAAACTCAATCCTTCCCAGATTAACAAATTGCGGGGATATGTGGGTAATGTGTTTGCCGAGCATGATCTCATCCACAACCATGACAATGTAACTGGGAAAAGTATATATCGGTATCCTTTGATCCAGTTCAAAATTATCGACAATACTCCGTGCATTATCGCCATGACAGAAAAAGCGGTTCAGATTTTTACCAAGATTTTCATGGGTCTGGATGAAATTGTTATTGATGGAAGAAAGATTCCGATTAATGAAAAAGATTTAAAAATAGAAATAGTTGAGTTCGGCTTTTCCCAGGAAACATTCATGTATGAATTCATCTCCCCCTGGATAGGCCTTAACCAGAAAAATTTTGCCGTTTATATCAATCTGAAGAATCAGAAAGAAAAAAATGATCTATTGAAAAGAATACTAATCGGAAACATCCTGTCCATGTCAAAGTACCTTAATCTTCAACTTGATCAAGATCAGAAGATCAATGTCGACTTACAGTTTCAACAGACAAAAGTCACATTAAAAGGCAAGCATATGATCGGTTTTAAAGGAATGTTTAAAACGAACTTTATGATTCCAGACTATATGGGGCTGGGGAAGTCAGTATCCCGCGGGTTTGGAAGTGTCAAAAAAATCTTATGAAATTAAGAGGTAGAGAATGAGCCTGTCTTATAAATTATGGAAAATCGGCAGTGTACTTTCACAAAAGGATATTAAGGACGTTATTAAGCTGAGTCCGGATGATAGTTTGAATGATGGAGATCAGCCCGAGTATATTAATCTTGATTTCAATATCAAGGATTCCGCAGTTGTTTCTCTGGAATTAAGAAGGGAAGCTATTTCTAAAAATAAAATGTTTTTTACAAAAAAAACGGGTGGGGCAGGAGGCGGAATTTATTACCTGTATCCAAACCTTCAATTAAAACTCAAGGAAAATGAAAGTCTTAAGACCAAACTTTTTCTTCTTATAAATACCATGAAAAAGAGTGTGCTTTGTTTTTCAGAAGGTCAGAATCAGGGGTTATCCCAGGCTATTATTGATTTTTTTGAGAATTGTGCTGACGATGAGGTCTTGGCCCTATTGGATGAAATCAAAGGTGGATATTTCTGGCTCTGGATATCTGTAAACGGACAGTCACTACCGGAAAGCATGCCGGAAATTTGGACAAACTGGTATAAAACGCCTGTCAGCAAGCTGAAAGAATCAGGAGTCGGGTATGATATTTTTACGAATCAGGAAGCCCTAGTCGGTTACCGTCCTGAATTCAAAATTTTTTCCTATGACCAGTATCATGATTCGTTAAATTACAGGGTCAAAGAAAATCTTCCATTATCCCTTGAAAGCGCTGGAAATATAAAACTGGCATGGATCTATATCCTTGAAAAATTGGCTTTTTTTTATAAGGGACTGGAATATATTATTATTCCACACATGATAACTGATGATAAAAACGCCTTTCAAAAAGTTTTAAACCGGCTGGTCCGGGCCAATGTTGCAACAAAAAGAAAACCTGGGAAATTGGAGGTTCTTAGAAAAGAAGAAAAAAAATTAAAAAGAGATTTAGAAAAATTAAAAAAGACGAGAGATAGCAAAAAAAATATAAATATAGGACAGGAAAGAGAAATTTCGGAAATGGACAAAGAATATAAAAAAACTATTGCCGAAATTGAAGTCCGGGACACTGGACTGATAACAGAATTTAAAGAACAGATAGACCATCTGGGAGATTTAAAAAATTCAGTTACCCTTGATTTTATCTTCACTGCAATAAACCGGACAAATCTTTCCTTTGAGGTGAAAGGGGCCATTGAAGATATCGTCCCCAGCAGACTGGCAAGGCTTGTGGATGATATGAAGTCAATTGGGATTGAAGATAATATTACATTGCATTCAAGGGACAGGGACAAGGCTTATCTCCAGGATTATTTTAACCGGGATGAGCTCTATTTTGTTATCAATAAATCCCAAAAGCAGAACAAGAATCGTATTTTACAGGAAAGACTGCATCTGTCAAGGCTTATGCTCACGGATGAAACAATAACAATGGAAGATCTTCTGGCCCGATTTGAATTCCACAGGGAGACTGATTACGCCCATAAAAAACGAATGAATAATGGAGTAAAGGATTGGATAAATTTTCCTGAAAATTATACCCGCCCGGAAAATAAATTACTGGAGTTTTTCCGTGCAATAAAAAAAATCAAGGAGTGAATGTATGCCGGAAAAGAAGAGTTCATTTAATGATTGTTTCCTTGTAAGAAAGGAAACAGATACTACAGGGTTTTATGGGAAATCTGCCATTCAAAAAGCCTATTTTATCGGGGCTTACGCCAAGGCAGTTATTAACCATTCTTTCTATTCTCCTGTAAGCAAGGGGAATACCACTTTTAAAAACTGGCTTTCAGGTCAGATTATCAATTACCGCAATCTGGACCGAATTTTTGAGATGGCTTTCAGATATGAGCAAAAACTCAAATTAAGGATTCGAAATGACTCTGAGGTAAGAAAACTTGCCCATGAAACTCCTGAATCCAAATCAAAAGGGATATCCGGCTCAAAAATTGCCTATGCCTTTGTTGCAGGATTTGACGATTACGGGAAATTTTCAAAAGCAGAGCAGGCAAAAGAAGATGAAGAAAAAAATAAAGGAGAAAAAAAATGAACAATTGTGCAAAACACAGTGAGCTGCTTTTTATTTGGGATGCGAGAATGTGTAACCCCAATGGTGATATGGCAAGTGATAATGCCCCTAGATTTGATGATGTGGATGAAAAAGCTATTGTCAGCGATGTCCGCGTTAAACGGACCATCCGGGATGATCTTCAATACCGGAAGCAGGAATTGATTTATATTAACAATGACGAAATCATTGCCCACGGGCTTAATGCTGAAGACCGGTTTAAGCAAATAAAAGATAAAAGTGATTTAAAAGAGCCTTTGGATGTTTTTCTTACCTGTATTGACAACAGGTTGTTTGGCGGAGTGGCTCCCAAAAGTAATATACAGCTGGTCGGACCGGTCCAGTTTTCATGGACAAAATCATTGAATAAAACAGAAGCCATTCTTAAATCCGGCACGGGCGCCTTTGCAACAAAGGGAAAGGATGGCGAAGCAAAATTTACAAAGACCTTTCGTGCGGATAATTATATCCCCTATGGGCTTTTTGCCATGTATGGCACGATCAACAGACTTCAGGCTCTTAAAGCAGGCACAACAGAAGAGGATATTCAGAAAATGTTGGATTCTCTCTGGTTCGGAACCAAACTGCTTAACACCAGGAGCAAGGTGGGACAAAAATCAAGGCTGCTCATCAGAATCACCTACAAGGAGGACAATAGCTATTTTATCGGTCTCTTGGACGAGCTAATCGGATTGGACAACGAAGATAGTGATCTGATCAGACAGATCAGTGAAGCTGAGATTGATTTTTCAAATTTTATTTTGGCTGTTAACAAGGCAGAATCTTATATTGAAGCCGTTGAAATTGTCTGTGATGATTCATTAAAACAATACAAAAAAGAACTCGAACAAATCAAGAATGTGAAAATAATGGATGAAGTGGAATTTGCATCACTTGGTCATCAGGATTGATAATGCGGGGTGCCTATGTTTTGTTTTAAATTATGGAGTAACTTCGGTGTATTCAGGGATCCTCTGACCATTACCCAGAACCTTACCTTCCCTATTCCACCCAAAACAACAATAGGGGGGATGATGGCATCAATACTGGGAATTGATTATAACGAATATTTCAATGACCCGGAATACTTTGATTTTAAATATTCTCTGGTGCTTGAAAAAGCGATCAGGAAAAAGAGTTTTACTCAGAATTATGTGGCTGATTATACAAAGAAGTCTGAAACGAAAATCACTGCCATGGGGAAATTTTTAAAAACCAGAAAAAAATACAATGAACTGGTTCAGGAAAAAGAACGGTTGAAAGATTGTTCTGACCCATCCAAAAAAGAAGAAACGTTTTTAATGGCGGCTGATCAGAAAATTGAAACCGAATTCAAAAAATTAGGGAAATCGGCAGATAATTGTTCAAAGGCATTCAATAACAGTTTCAGATCGCCAAAGCCAATTTTCCGAGAGCTTCTCATTAACCCGGAATATTTTATCTTTGTAAAAGATTTTAAATATGAAGAACAAATTATTCCACTCCTTCAGACTCATTCCAGTGCATTTTACTTTTATATGGGGAATAGTGAATTTCCGGCTAACTACAGGTTGTTGGATTGTGAATGGGAATTGGAGGGATCGAACATCCTGAATTCTTTTACATCAAAACCCTCAAAAATCGTTTTTGAAGGCGGGAAAAAATACACAAATGTTTATATGGCCACCAAAACCATTGGGGAAAGAGAATACAGGGACTATAAAAGTTTTATTTTATGCGACAAGCCTATTCTGTTGAAAGATAAAAATCAGGCCATTGCTGTCAAAACCAATGCGGGAAAATATTATTGTGAATTTGTTTGATATTGAAAAAAAATATTGGTCCCATCCGAACTATCCTGTTCAAAAACATTTGGACAATATCGCAGCCTCTTTTGTGGAGAATTCCCACAAGGAGGCTGCCTTTTTTCATGATACAGGGAAACTTACAGATGAGTTTCAAAAATATATAAAAAATCCCGACCATGCAAGACGTACAACCCACGCCCTTGAAAGCGCCTTGATCTATTTGATGAATAAAAATTATAAGATTACACCTGAATCATTTGCCATTTTTTATGCTGTTTTGAAACACCATGGAGATCTTGCAGATACGAATAATTTTTTGGATGACAAGCTGTCTTTCATAGATGATTTATTGGAAACATATCCTGATCTTGAAAAAAGATTAGAAAAGATTTGTGACAGAATCGATTTGTCATTAGACTTGGACCTGGAGGAATTTTGTAATTTATTTGATTTGGAGGACTTTGTAGAAGAGTATGATCTTGTAGCATTTGAAAATTATTTTTTAATTAAAGATGTTTTTTCCCGATTGATTTTTTCAGATAAATATGAAGCCATTTTTAAAGAATCTTATTCAGAAAAAAAATCGCATCAATGGAAAACATATATTTCAAATCTTGTTAAATTAATTGAATCAAAAAATAATAAAATGGCTTTTGTGAGAAATCAGGCACGAAAAGAAATCATCACCACCTACAAAAAGAATAAAGCTAAACGTATTTTTATAATTGGAGCACCCACCGGAATCGGGAAAACATTTTCAGCACTACAACTTGCCCTTGAAATTTGTCATGATAAGAATAAAAAAAGAATAATTAATGCCTTGCCCATGACATCCATAATTGATCAAACGCATGAAGAATATAGTTTAATTTTAGGAAATAATGATTTGCTTAAATTCCATCATTTAACCCATTCAAAAAGCTATATATCCCATGATAATGAAGGAAGAAAAGAGAGAGAATCTTTGTCAAAGCAGCAAAATGATTTCACTGCCATGTCATGGTCTTCAGATGCGGTAATCGTGACCACTTTTAATCAGCTTCTAAATATTTTTTATTCAAATAAAAACAGGGATCTTGTCAAGTTTTGGACAATTCGTGACTCTGTTATTATTTTGGATGAAATACAGGCGATACCAAGGGTTTTAATTCAGGATTTGGCAAAGACCATAACCTACCTGTCAAAAAGCTTTAATATTGATTTCATTTTAATGTCAGCTACAATTCCTGGAATCAAACAATTTATCCCGAAAGGCATAATGGCTGAGTTACTTGACAAACGATATTTTTCAATGGATTTCAATAACCGGTACTCGATTCAGATAAATACGCAGATCAACGATATGGAATCCCTTCTTTCGGTGGCAAAAACAAATTATAAAAACAATAATTCTTTATTATGTGTGGTAAATTCAAAAAAATTGTCATTGGATATCTATAGCGAGTTAAAAGACAATTTGAGAAAAAACATTTCCTCTTCTGAGTTATTCTTTCTAAATACAAATATTATTCCAAAATGCAGGGCCAGTATAATCAGCACCATAAAAAAAAGGCTGCAAAAAAAACAAAAAACTCTCCTCGTTTCAACACAGGTTGTTGAAGCAGGCGTCGATCTTGATTTTGATTTTGGCATCAGAGAATTTGCTCCTCTTTACAGCATGATTCAAGCAGCCGGTCGTATAAATAGAGAAAACAGAGAAGGACTAAACAAAAGTGCTAAATTGATAGTAACTGGTAAAATAGGCTATTGCCCATATCACCCTACAGATTTGTTGAAAGAAGAGGTAATAGAATTATTTTCTTCAGAGATAAATGAGAACAGAATACTTCCACTCCTTGAAAAATATTTCCAGATCGTTATGGACAGGGTAGCTCCAGACCCATTATTATACCAGAATATGCAAAAACTAGACTTTGAAACAGTGTATCACATTTATTTAAACAATTTCATGAAAGCGATTCCAAATGTTGAACCTGTTTTTGTTGAAATAGAAAAAGGTCTGCATCAAACATTTTTTTTGAGAATTGATACACTTCACAAAAAAATGAAGCAACCGGGGAAATCCATGGAAGAAAAAATGGAATGCAGGAGCAAATTGAAAAGTATACTCAAAAAAATATCCCAATATGTTATCAACGTTTCTAAAAATGAAACAGACGGATTGCAAGATTTACATGAAATAGTTCAGATCAAAGTCTGCCCATATGAATTTGTTAAAAATGGAACAAAATATTCCTGTGAAAAAGGTTGGTTAGGAGAAAAGACATTAACATTAAATTTTTAACACTGATCGGATAATTATATGATCAACAAGAAGTTATGACTATTTTAAATCACCCGAGAAATGCTATATCAATAACGCCCTCAATGCTCATTGAATATACATTCTGCCCTCGGTTTATCTATTTTATGTTTGCTTTGGATATTCCCCAGCGAGAAGAAAAGCGGTTTAAAGTCATTAAAGGGCGGAGAATTCATGAAGAAAAAGCAAATATCAATAAAGAATATTTGCGTAAGAAACTTGGTGTGGTTGAAAAGCAAAGCAATATTTACCTTTCATCAAGTCAATATCATCTCAGAGGAATAATTGACGAGATACTGACTTTTGCAGACAACACAATGGCGCCCCTTGATTTTAAATATGCAAAATACAAAGAGATAAATTATAAAACACAAAAGATACAGGCATTATGTTATTCTCTCATGATCGAAGATAATTACGGGGAAAAATCAAACAGGGCATACATCGTTTATACACGATCAAAAAATAAATTCGTTGAATTGAAATTTAATGAAAAAGATAAATCGGAATTGAAAAAAAGTATCAAAGAGGTTATTCACATTATTAAGACGGGTTTTTATCCCAAGCGGGCATCATCTATAAAGCGTTGTGCTGACTGCTGTTATAAAAATATTTGTGCAAACTGAAAAAATGATAAAATATGATATAAATACAATCTATTACCATCACTTTAATAACTTACAAATAACTCATAACTCAATAGTATTGGTTGAAATGTTTATAATATGGATCTTTGAAAATTTGTTTAACCCTCTTAAAATCAAAGGGAAATTTTAAGAATAGAGGTCTGAATTCCATATCCAGAAAAACAAGGATTGAAACATCTTTTTGATGCCTTCATCTACGAATCTCCTTATGTCTGAATTCCATATCCAGAAAAACAAGGATTGAAACTTTTTCTTCAAATTCTTGGTCTTTCTTGATTGTTATGTCTGAATTCCATATCCAGAAAAACAAGGATTGAAACAAAAAGTTGCCACCACTCTTAAAGGAAAAGTTTTCAGTCTGAATTCCATATCCAGAAAAACAAGGATTGAAACCAGAAGCACAGGCCATGGAAATTGTCAAGACAAGAGGTCTGAATTCCATATCCAGAAAAACAAGGATTGAAACTAAATTCAATGTCCAGACGGTCAACGGGGATCTGTAGTCTGAATTCCATATCCAGAAAAACAAGGATTGAAACTTGGGTATCTTTCCGTCTGTTACATCCCTGTGGCATGTCTGAATTCCATATCCAGAAAAACAAGGATTGAAACTCAAGAGAATAATCCTCATAGACCCTTCCAGTTGCAGTCTGAATTCCATATCCAGAAAAACAAGGATTGAAACTAATTTTCTTTAACCCATCGTTCAAACTCAAAAAAGTCTGAATTCCATATCCAGAAAAACAAGGATTGAAACCAATATTGATCCCACTACTCCTGCGGGTGATACTGTCTGAATTCCATATCCAGAAAAACAAGGATTGAAACATATTTCAATACCTTTTAAGCGAAGGGAATAACCGGTCTGAATTCCATATCCAGAAAAACAAGGATTGAAACAATTATTACAGGCTACTCCTGTTGTTCCTGAACCCAGTCTGAATTCCATATCCAGAAAAACAAGGATTGAAACAAAAAGGAAGAATCATTTTGGTTGATCTGAGAGGCAGTCTGAATTCCATATCCAGAAAAACAAGGATTGAAACTTTACTGGAATAATCTTGTCCGAACGTCCGTATATTGGTCTGAATTCCATATCCAGAAAAACAAGGATTGAAACAATGGGATTATGGTGAACCTGTTAATTTGCCTATAAGTCTGAATTCCATATCCAGAAAAACAAGGATTGAAACTTGTTATAGTATGCGTTGTTGTGTTTATGATATTGGGTCTGAATTCCATATCCAGAAAAACAAGGATTGAAACACTCCAGAATGTCTTTCAATACATGTGCGTTCAGATAGTCTGAATTCCATATCCAGAAAAACAAGGATTGAAACTTATAAACAATAGGATACCCGACAATGCTTTTTATGTCTGAATTCCATATCCAGAAAAACAAGGATTGAAACTCTCTAAAGCTTGAGCAGTTGCAAGTTCCATCGGTGTCTGAATTCCATATCCAGAAAAACAAGGATTGAAACTCATAAGCAAGGAGGATTGCTGATATTTGACAAAAGTCTGAATTCCATATCCAGAAAAACAAGGATTGAAACTTGAGGCTGTGGCCCGGGATGGCGAAGTCTTAATCCAGTCTGAATTCCATATCCAGAAAAACAAGGATTGAAACTTAAAGGCCTTGCCTGTAATGTCTTTTGCTGTCAGAGGTCTGAATTCCATATCCAGAAAAACAAGGATTGAAACTTCAGAGAGTAAGCTGGTTGTTTCCTGATACCTATTGTCTGAATTCCATATCCAGAAAAACAAGGATTGAAACCCCCTTGGCAAAGGAAACTCAAACTCATACCACAGGTCTGAATTCCATATCCAGAAAAACAAGGATTGAAACTTTCTGGTTGCTATGTTTCCAAGTGGTGATTCTTCAAGTCTGAATTCCATATCCAGAAAAACAAGGATTGAAACAACTTGGTGTAATCCCTTTCTTTCTCTGCAACAGAGGTCTGAATTCCATATCCAGAAAAACAAGGATTGAAACAGGTCAGAGCTTGAAACCATAAAAGCAAGGAAAGTGGTCTGAATTCCATATCCAGAAAAACAAGGATTGAAACTACCCTCTTGACGGATTGGTTTCGTTTGTACTGGCGTCTGAATTCCATATCCAGAAAAACAAGGATTGAAACTTGTACGCTATTGACCCACTCATACACTCCCCCTTTGTCTGAATTCCATATCCAGAAAAACAAGGATTGAAACTGGAGACACATATTGGGAGAAAGCTCACTAAAAAAGTCTGAATTCCATATCCAGAAAAACAAGGATTGAAACCCGAATCGGGATAAAGGGCAAAGAACCCTAGTCAGAAAGTCTGAATTCCATATCCAGAAAAACAAGGATTGAAACATTGATGAATGCCACCAACTTGGTTCTGGTGGAAGTGTCTGAATTCCATATCCAGAAAAACAAGGATTGAAACTTCCATATATCGTGAAGAATGTTAAAAAACACCCGAGTCTGAATTCCATATCCAGAAAAACAAGGATTGAAACTTATATCCACTGGCAGCACCTGGCTTGATCTGGCGTCTGAATTCCATATCCAGAAAAACAAGGATTGAAACATTCATCCCTTCCCTTTATTGGATAATTGTCTGATAGTCTGAATTCCATATCCAGAAAAACAAGGATTGAAACAGCTGGTTATAACCCAGATCCCACCTCCCACAAAAGGTCTGAATTCCATATCCAGAAAAACAAGGATTGAAACAAAACCCCCTGCCCCCATGAATAAGTATACCACAAGGTCTGAATTCCATATCCAGAAAAACAAGGATTGAAACTTTTTTCAACCGCATATGCAGACATCGAAATAAAAGTCTGAATTCCATATCCAGAAAAACAAGGATTGAAACTGATACAGACGAAACATCAGACCTCGGCAGGCTTGTCTGAATTCCATATCCAGAAAAACAAGGATTGAAACTAGATCGGGTTGAAGCTGAGTATGATACGCTTTCTAGTCTGAATTCCATATCCAGAAAAACAAGGATTGAAACTTTTCAATTGCTGCATGGCGCTTTCACCGTTGTTGTCTGAATTCCATATCCAGAAAAACAAGGATTGAAACTTGAAAAAGATCAAGATTGGCAAAACGAAACAACACGTCTGAATTCCATATCCAGAAAAACAAGGATTGAAACTATTATATAAGTGACTTAGCAAAATTCCCACCAAAGTCTGAATTCCATATCCAGAAAAACAAGGATTGAAACTTTTAATAATCCCCGATTTGGGTATGTTGCAACAGCGTCTGAATTCCATATCCAGAAAAACAAGGATTGAAACAGATATTAAATTGATCTTCTATTTCCACCAGATCCTGTCTGAATTCCATATCCAGAAAAACAAGGATTGAAACAATCCAATATCTTATCATTCTGCATCCAGAAAAACAAGGATTGAAACCAAAAAACAAGGGGCCATTAGAGAAGAATCTGATCTGTCTGAATTCCATATCCAGAAAAACAAGGATTGAAACTACCGTCCGGGTCTGATCTAAGCCCTGCAAACAAAAGTCTGAATTCCATATCCAGAAAAACAAGGATTGAAACAAATAAGGTTGGGTCTTACAAGGCCCCCCTAATGTGGGTCTGAATTCCATATCCAGAAAAACAAGGATTGAAACTCGTCTGACGCTTCTTTATTATAATCAGCATGGACAGGGTCTGAATTCCATATCCAGAAAAACAAGGATTGAAACTTCATTAACGCCACATCAGATCGACCAAACACTAAAGTCTGAATTCCATATCCAGAAAAACAAGGATTGAAACTCTTGCTGATTGTCAAGACCTGAACCGTTTATTATGTCTGAATTCCATATCCAGAAAAACAAGGATTGAAACATAGTTGAGCTACAATCTTGTTTGCCCAGTGTGAACGTCTGAATTCCATATCCAGAAAAACAAGGATTGAAACTCTTTTAGGCTGTATTCTTTACGGGTTTTTCTTTGGTCTGAATTCCATATCCAGAAAAACAAGGATTGAAACTACATTATAATACGTCATCCTTAATCACCCGGGGTGTCTGAATTCCATATCCAGAAAAACAAGGATTGAAACTCAAAAAGACGGGTATTAATGTGATCAATTACTGCCAGTCTGAATTCCATATCCAGAAAAACAAGGATTGAAACTGGCGAAGGCAACTATGATGAAACCGGACCTTTTAAGTCTGAATTCCATATTCAGAAAAACAAGGATTGAAACTTTTCTCGGTTTCCAGTTTTATTGTCTCCCTGCAAAGTCTGAATTCCATATCCAGAAAAACAAGGATTGAAACTCCATATATGCCGCTCCCTGAATCGCCATCGGTTGACTGTCTGAATTCCATATCCAGAAAAACAAGGATTGAAACATTTCTCCATCATGGTTGATTCGTACTGCCTCCAGGTCTGAATTCCATATCCAGAAAAACAAGGATTGAAACATTAGTTGCCGGATAAGGATTGAAACTCTGATGATATTTTAAACAAACTTGAAACCTTAAAAAGTCTGAATTCCATATCCAGAAAAACAAGGATTGAAACTCTTTTAGGGCCAATATGAGATTTCGAGAAGTACAGTCTGAATTCCATATCCAGAAAAACAAGGATTGAAACATGAATCTGGTAAAAAATGGTCCCAAAAAATGAAGTCTGAATTCCATATCCAGAAAAACAAGGATTGAAACTTTAATGGCGAAAAAGTAAAACCTGGTGACAAGGTGTCTGAATTCCATATCCAGAAAAACAAGGTGCTAAGAATATTTCTGGTTAATCAAGAAAAGCCTGACGTCAAACACAAGGTTGTATTTGGATAACAATCCGTTTCAAATCTTAATTCAGAGGAGTTAGGGCTTAAAAATTAAAATATGAAACAAGGCAAATCAGATATCAACGAACCAGGTTATCAGTCAGGCTGAATTATATAGTGTTACAATTTTTCTGTTAATACAGGAACGACATCAAAGATATCTCCCACGATACCATAATCACACTTGGAGAATATGGGGGCATCCTTGTCCTCGTTAATGGCTACAATCACCTTGGAAGTTTTCATTCCTGCAAAATGCTGGACTGCACCGGAGACGCCGCAGGCTATATAAAGTTTGGGGCTGACTGTTTTACCGGTCTGGCCCACCTGCATGGAATGAGGTGCATATCCTGCGTCTACAGCAGCTCTCGAAGCACCTACTGCAGCACCTAATTTTTCAGCGCAGGCTTCGAGCATGGAATAATTTTCCGCAGCTTTTATTGCACGGCCGCCGGTAACGATAATAGGCGCTTCTGTCAGGTCCAGTTTCCCTTCAGAAACCTTCTTGACTTCCACGATTTTCATCAGTTCCGGATCTGATACATCTGTTGAGAAATCAAGGATTTCTCCTGCTCCGGATTTAGTCACAGGTTCTATTGAGTTGGGACGTATGGTACAAAGAAAAACATTTCCTTTTACCTTTAGCGTTGCCATAGTTTTACCCGAAAAATGGGATTTTTTTAATATCTTTTGGGCAATATCGACCTCTATACAATCCGAAATTAGGGGCTCGTCTATGATGGCGGCGATCCTTGCAAAAATATCCTTGCCCGCCGCACTTGCAGTCCCAATCAAATTGTCAAAGCCGAATTTTTTAACTGCTGCCACAAGTATTTCAGCTATAAAATCAGGGCTTGATAAAGGGGCAACAGAAAAATTCACGATCTTGTCTGCTCCATACTCCGTAAGTTTTTCCTTAATATCACCCTGGCTATCCCCCAAATTAACCAAAGCATATATTTCGTGGCCTACAGCCGCCGCCATGGTGCCCAGGCTTGTTTCTTTCACCTGGCCGTTTTCTGTTTCAATTAATACTCCTGTTTTAGCCATATCCTTAATCTCCTTATATCACTTTTTCTTTTTCTTTGAGGATGTTGATAAGCTCATTCACCTGGTCATCGACTGATCCCTCAAGGATTTTGGCCCCGGACCGCTCCGATATAATTTCAAGTTTTACAAGACTTACTTTTTCGGACGAGCTATCAATATCAAGTGCTGAAAGTTCGATTTCCTTTATCTCTTTTTTCTTGGCCTTCATGATATCCGGAAATTTGGGATATCTGGGTTCGTTCAACCCTTTGGTTGCACCTATCACGCAGGGAAGACTAAGTTCTATGACCTGTTTTTCTCCACCACCGGTTTCTCTTTGGGCAACAGCTTTATCACCTTCAATGTTCAGGGTTGAGACCTCATTTACAATGGGTATGTCAAAGGATCTGGCCAGGCGATACTGGGTCTGAAAACTTTCTGTATCTACTGATCCCTTTCCTGTAAATATAATATCAGGCAATCCGTCTTGTTCTATAGCCGATTTCAGGGCTTTTGCAGTGAGGCTGCTGTCCAGAAACTGAGTTTCAGTTTTTACCAGGATGGCCCGGTGGGCACCCATGGCCAAGGCGCTTCGGATGGTCGAAACAGCTTCGGCCTTTCCAACGGTAAGAATGACAACTTCTCCTCCCTGTTTTTCGACTATACTCACAGCTTCTTCTATACCATGTTCATCGTAGGGATTGGCTACGAATTTGATATCGGAATCTTCATACCCGCTATCTCCAGCTATTTTGATTGTTGCGGCTGTGTCCGGTACATGCTTGACACATACAATAATTTTCATGATGAAATATCCTTTTGTATAAAATAAAATTGAATCGTTACTTTTTAAATCCTTTGATAAAATGAAGTGGTCCGCTCTTCAGGTAGACCGGACCGTTGCCGGGAGATTACATCCGTGCCCTTTCTCCTTTTGGGTCATGTGGTGCTGTTAGATGGATGGTTATGGGATACTTATCACCGTTAACACCAATTTCATATTTGCCTGCCCCAATCCATTCGTTATTGATGCCCGCTGGATTTGTAAGGTAGCACATGCCCACGGAACTGCCCAATAGATGACCATAAGCGGCATGGGTGTTTTCACTGACCAGTTCACCATTTCTGTAAATAGGCTCATCATGGTAAACCAAGGGTTCAGGGTCATCGATGGTAAAGCAAACCAGCTTTCTTTTAAGCCCTTCTTCTTTTTGTTTAAGCAAAGCTGCTTTACCCAAAAAGTCACCTTTATCAAATTTGACGGCAAATCCCAACCCGGATTCCAGAGGAGTATGTTCCGGATCAATATCAGACGGCCAGTGCTTAAAGCCCCTTTCAAGGCGCAGAGAATCCACGGCATGGAGACCGACTAATTTAACATCAAATTCCTTGCCGGCGCCCATCAACGCATCGAACATTCCTGCGGCAAAATCGCAAGGCACGTAAAGCTCCCAGCCCAGTTCACCAGCAAAGGACATTCTTACAGCTAAAGGTGTGGCATAACCAACAGAAATTTCTTTTGCAGTACCGTAAGGAAAGCCTTCATTGGAAAGATCCGCATCCGTGACTTTTTCCATTAGCTTCCTGGCATTGGGGCCCATGACGCCGAGCATGGCATAAGAGGAGCTCACATCAATGATGAAGGCGTGTGCGTCTTCCGGGATCGCCCGTTCAATATAGTTAAAATCCCTTAGAGCTGTTGCACCGGCCGTGACAATAAAAAACCTGTTTTCTTCAAGCTTGGTGACAGTTATGTCGGCTTCAATTCCCCCGCGTTCGTTGAGCATCTGGGTGTAGACCACCTTACCCACAAGAGCATCTATATCATTGCCACAGATTTTTTGCAGGATTGAAAGTGCATCATTTCCCTGCATAATGAAATTGGCCATGGATGAAAGGTCATAGATTCCAACATTCTCCCGGACCGCCATGTGCTCGGCAGCTGAATGATCAAACCAGTTTTGGCGGTGGAAGCTGTATTCGTATTTAGGTTCTACTCCTTCCGGTGCAAACCAATTGGCCCGTTCATACCCGAACAACTGGCCAAAGCAAGCACCCCGATCAGCCAGGCGTTCGTGGAAAGGAGACATACGGACGTTTCTACCGGTCTCAAATTGTTTAAATGGGAAATGGATGCCGTAAAGGTTACCCGGCGTCTCAGGAGCCCTGTCTTTGAGCCATTTGGTGTTCATCATCCAGGAAAAGCAGCGGCGGTTGTCTGCTTCCCAGATATGGCCACTCTTGGGATAACCTTCTACGATCCACTCGGCGGTTTTTTTGCCTACACCGGCACCGCAGAGGATGCCTGAAGAATTCATGCCGCAGGCAGTATAAAGCTTTTTCATACCCGGCGCTTCTCCCATGATATACATGTTATCCGGAGTAAAACTTTCTGCTGTGGTGGTGATTCGCCGGATCTCGGCATTGGCAAGTTCCGGGACCCTGTTAATGGCATTTTCCATTAAAGGTTCAAGGTGGTCCATGTCTTCGGGCAGCTCTCTAAAACTCCAGTCGCTGGGTATGCTCTTGGTACCATAGGGTAGTGCACCATATTCAAAGGCCCCTATCAAAAGGCCGCCGACCTCCTCCCTGAAGTATAGGCAGCCATCTTGATCTCGCAGGATGGGCATGCCTTTGTAAGCGCCTTCAATGGGAAGAGTTACAAAATGCATGTGCTGGCAGGCATGGATGGGTACGCTGATACCCAGTTTTCGACCCAGTTCCCGGCTCCACATTCCAGTGGCCAGGACCATTGATTCGCATTTAATATCACCTTTGTCGGTTTTAATGCCTACCACCTGGTTGTTTTTCATCTCAAAATCAAGGACCTCGGTATCTTCAAAAATTTGAGCACCGCCCTTCCTTGCACCTATTGCCATAGACATTGCAGTATCCACAGGATTGACCACGCCATCATTGGGCATGTAGTAGGCATTTAAAATATCATCGGTATTGATCAATGGCCAGCGTCTCTTGAGTTCTGCCATATCAATGGGATGATTCTCAATACCGAAGCTGATGGCCAGAGATTCAAGCATTTCCAGTTCGTGCTTTCTGTGCTCATTGGTGGAGATATTAATGACGCCGCTTTTGACGAAACCCGTAGGTTGCCCGGTTTCTTTTTCTATTTCCTGATACAATTCATACCCGTGACGCGTCATCCTGACCATTTCCGGAGTCCCCCGAAGCTGAACCACAAGTCCGGCGGCAGCCCAGGTGGTACCGCAGGTCAATTCTTTTCTTTCCAGCACGACCACATCCTTAACACCCAGTTTGGTTAGATGATACGCTGTGGCGCAACCGACGACACCGCCACCGATGATGACTACTTTAGCATGGCTTGGCAATTGGTTTGGCATTTTTATCCTCTCTTTTGTTTACTTAAACGTTTAAGTTATATTTATCATCCTCTATAAATCAATATAACTTGGGTTGTCAAGCAAATTAATTGTATTTTTTTAAATTAGTTGCATTCAATTAACTATGCATTAATATTAGCAAAAAAGATGTATGAGAAATTTAAATTCACTTTTTATAAAGAATATTATAAAAAGTGAACGACTTTAATTTTTCTTGACAGTGATGCATTGTTTGTATTAATTATACTGTAACGATAAAGTTAAAATTTTGAATTGTCTGCAATAAAACACCATATTATATCGACTGCAGCTTTCGTTAAAAGCATTTTTACCGATAAGGTATTGACACAATAGAAATAGGATTTTATTCTGGCTGAAATACAGTATAAATGGAAAATCATAAAAATAATTTTTTTCAAAACCAAGGCATAATATGACCAAAGTAACTATTAAAGACCTTGCCAGGCATTTAAAAGTATCCACAACAACAATTTCCAATGCCTTAAACGGAAAACCCGGGGTAGGGAAAAAGGCAAGAAAGAAAATTTTACAAATGGCAAAAGAAATGGGATATCAACCCAATTATTTTGCCAAGGGACTTGTCAGCAAGCAAAGTCATGCCATTGGTTTAACCATAGCCAATATTGCAGATCCATTTTCTGCAGAGCTGGCTCGTGGAGTGTATGAGAAAGCCAATGAACTGGGTTATACAATGATGCTTTTCAATACCAACTACGATATTGAAAATGAAGCAAAAAGTATTGAAATACTAAAATCAAAGGGCGTAGATGGTATCATCCTTACAACTGTAACACAGGATGACCCTAATATCGACTCGCTAAATGAAATACAGATGCCTTACGTACTGGTCAATCGTCTGATTCTGAATCCGAAAAAAGCCAATCGGATTGATTCGGTTTCTGTTGATGATTATGGCAGTTTCTATAAGGCAGCTAAGCATCTATGCCGTCTGGGCCATAAAAATATTGCCGTTATTGCAGGGGATATGGATGTATCCACAGCGATCGCACTAACCCAGGGGGCAAATGATGCATTTGCTGAATACGGCGTGACCATTCCGCCGGATCTGTTTATTGAATGTGGCTTTTCAAGAGAAAAGGCCTACCAGGCTGCCAAAGCTATATTTTTAAAAAATAAACAGCCCTCAGCAATTTTGATCCAGGGGGACAACATGGCAATAGGTGTCCGAGAGGCAGCTTATGAAATCGGGATTAAAATCCCTGAAGACCTGTCAATTGTAGGGCTTGATGATATCAGTATATCTTCACTTGCCGGGATAGAACTGACCACCATTGCTCAAAATCAATACAAAATGGGCGCCACAGGGGTACAATTGCTTATTGATAAAATTAAAAGCGAAGATTCCTCAGGCGGCAGTAGAAAAATTGTTCTGGAATCTGATCTGATCATTCGAAAGACTTGTGGTTATTATTTGAAGGGATATGTTAAATAATGAATTAAATTTATCCAATTCCTGATAGAAATTTCATTAACGCCTGATTATAGGCTGCCGGTGATTCTATGTGGATACCATGGCCCGCATCTGCAATGTGAGCCATGCTGCCTTTTTTTAGACTTCTTTTTACTATTGGCAAATCCTCCGGTTTAACAAGGGACCCCAGTTCATAATTTGATGAGATAAACAGACAGGGACATTGAATTTGCTTTAAAACAGCTGGAATGGTTTCATCTAAATGCATCATATTATGAGTGATGGCCTGTTCAAATATTTCAGGATCAATTTGCTTAAGGTTTCGAAATGAGCGTTCTGCCTCAGAAGGGGAATAACCAGCCTTCTCTACAAAACGCTTCACGGCATCTTTTTTTAAGGTTTTTTTTCTGATCATGTCAAGGGCCATCTCAAAGTATGACCATCCTTCCCATTGATCCAGGTTTTCCAACAATGAAACAGGGGGATCCTCTAAAATAATAGCTTTTGGGATTTTTGGATATCGCCGGGCCAGATCAGCTGTTATCAAAGCACCCAATGAATGTCCAACAATAATGGGAGAAGTCGGGATAACACCCTTAATAAAATCTGCAATATCGTTTGTAAATGTGGGGATTTCATAAGTCCCTGAAATATGTTGCGACCCGCCAAATCCTCTTAAATCAAGAGCAAAAATGTGGTTTAGCTTTGAAAAATATCTGATTACCGGGGTCCAGTCCTGCCAAACTGAACCAGATCCGTGAACCAGTAACAATGGGATACCATTTGGTGGGCCTTCCCCGTAATTTAGTGTAACCTTCCCTGTATTATATTTTTTTTCAAGCATTCTTAGGTTCACCTGCCAGATTCATCAACAATATTATAATCCAAAGCAGCTCCTTTATCTGGTGAAGTTGCCAATTTTGAATAGATGGAAAGATACCCCTTTTTCCTTGGTTTCTTTGGAAGAGACCATGTTTCATACCGGCTGTCAAGCTCAGCTTGAGAAACATGAAGTTCCAGTTTTTTCTTCTTAATATCGATTTCAATGAGATCGCCGTCCCGAACCAGAGCCAATGGCCCACCGGCTGCTGCTTCAGGAGCGATGTGGGCCACACCGCATCCCTTGTTGGTGCCTGAAAATCGGCCATCCGTGAGAAAGGCCACCTTGTCGTGCCAGCCTTTGGCTGCCAGCTGCCATAAAAATCGCTGGAGAAGCAGCATGCCGGGATCACCTTTGGGTCCCACGTATCGGACGATGATGACCTGACCGGGTTCAATTTCTCCATTGGCCAGTGCCTGACATGCTGCATCCTCATTCACATAGACTTTGGCAGGCCCTTTGTGATGCTGCATAGGGGCCGGGACAGCAGATTTTTTAACAAGGGCCCCACCCGGAGCCAGGTTCCCGGTCAAAAAAACCAAACCGCCATCCTGTGCCAGGGGATTAGCCATTGATCGGATAATCCTGCCGTCACCACCTTCTGCTGACGTTAAGGTATGAGAGAGGGTTTCACCCGCCGCTGTCATCACCCGGGTTGCCAGCAGGGGCTCCAGCTCTTTCATAACAGCTGTAATACCACCCGCCTGATCCAGGTGGCCCATGTGATGTTCCGGTGCCCCTGAGGGTGAGATATCGCACAACAGAGGAGTTTCCTCGCTCAAGCGGGTAAATACTTCCGGCCGGATATCTAAATCAAGTTCCAGGGCAATTGCCTGCAAATGCAATACAGCATTGGTTGACCCCCCCAGAGCCATCAACACCCGGATGGCGTTTTCAAAGGCTTCAGAAGAGAGAATTTCCGAACATTGGATACCCTCTTTGAAAAGCTGCATGACCTGCTGCCCGGCATCAAAAGCCATCCGCATCAACCGGGAGTCATTTCCAGGGGTACAGGTATTACCGGGCAGCGTCATCCCTAATGCTTCTGCCATGGCAGCCATGGTATTGGCCGTACCCATGACCGGACATGCGCCACCCCCCTGGCAACCCCGGTCCTGTATCTGACTGAAGACCGATTGGGAGATCTCCCCGTCTTTAAAACGGGCAAAGTGTTTGGGCGCAACATCCAGGGGTTCCAATTCTTCCCCTTGATAACAATTGAGCTGCATATATCCCCCTGTAACAAAGATAGATGGCAGATTCAGTCTGGCCGCCGCCATGAGGTGGCCGGGAATGACATCGTCACACACGGGAATAAAGACCATGGCGTCAAAGAGGTTGGTCATGGCAACGGTTTCAATATAACCGGCAACAAGATCTCTATGGGGCAGATGATAATTGTCATGTCCTGCCATACTGGTGCAGATGGAACTGATAACAAACTCTCTGGGAGTTCCACCGGCCGCCCAGATACCGGCTTTGACCTTGTCGGCTACCTTGTCTATATGAGTAGCTGCCGGGTTGATTTCTCCCCAGCTGCTGACCACACCAATATGCGGTCTTTTCAAGGCGGCTTCCCCGTATCCTGCACCACGCATCATTTGGTGACGCTCCATCAGGGCGTAGTCTTGAAGGTTATAATCTTTTTTTTTATTCATCATGTGATGCTCCGGTTTTTTAGGATCATTCTGTGATAGTTATCCCCAAAGCCCTGTCTAATGGATATTTGCAGGAGGTTAAGCGAATAGCCTCAAAACAAATATCCATCAGACAGGGCGATTTCAGGCGTAAGAGCTGAATAATTACAGTTCTTTTATCTTTCCGTCGGGAGTAAGATTTCTTAATTCATAGTATTCCGACCGCATGGTTTCCAGATCCTCTATGGAAATAACATCACCATTTTCAAGGGGTTCTTTTGAAAAACGCAAAGGAAGGGATTCCTCTTTAAGACCCATTCCCTCCTGCAGATTGAATTTTCTTACAATTTCAAACACATGGTCTGCCGCGGCTTCCATACCGGATTTTCCCAAAGCCATTCCAGTGGTCAGCTCGACAAGGGTTGCCATTTCATCCCACATATAAAGATCCCGATAAAAACGGCAGGCAATGAGGCAGTCCATCAATGTCAACCTGTCTTCATAGTCTTTGAATAAAACCGCCTTTCCCTTGATTTGTTCCATGGGAATCTGACCGAATAATTCGGGCTTGTAAAAGGTGGCGCGCATGTGACAGGCACCTCTCGGGCTGACCGCATATCCAAGCCCCACTCCTTTGAGAGTTCTGGGATCATATCCTGCAGGTTCAAGTCCTTTGACATGAATGGCCACATCCTCCATATCCCAGGCCTTGGCAGTCTCTACAATTCCATTGGCAAGGATGTCGCCAATGCCTTGTCTGCTTGCAATTTTTTCCAGGAGTTCTGCCGTTGCGTTTGCATCACCATAGGAGATCTTTTCATCAATTTTTCCTCGTTCACAGGCTTCCATGACAAATCCGCAAAGGTTGCCGGCACTGATCGTATCCATACCCAGACGGTCACACAGATCATTCAAGTAGGTGATCTCTTCAATGGATCCGATTTCACAAAGCCCGCCAAAAGCAAAAATAGTTTCATATTCAGGACCTTCAATTGTCAGTCCTTTATGAGGACCCTTTTTTATGGTGGAAAGTTTTCCACATGCCACAGGGCAGTGACGGCAGGCATGGGGCTTTACGTCCATGATTTCCTGCATGGCAGGGGCATTGATCTTGTCCCTGAATTTTGACTGACCTTTACTCCAGTATCGGGTAGGAAAAGCCCCTGCTTCATTCAAAAGATCCACCAGCATGGGGGTACCCAGTTTTTTATAGTTTCCGAAAATCGGTGCCTCCCGGATGCGTTGGGTGGATTCTTTGACAAAAGCTTTTAATCCGTCGGGATCAGCAAATTCTCTTTTTTTAGAACCGTTAAAAACCATTGCCTTTACTTTTTTTGAACCCATTACCGTTCCCACGCCGGTCCTGCCGGCAGAGCGCCACTTATCATTCTCGATAACAGCAAATCGGATCAGTTTTTCTCCGGCCGGACCGATCACAATGGCACCGGATTTGTTGGGACCTTTGGATTCGGTTCCCCAGCGTTCCAATGCAGTGTCTTCCGTTGTATAGGTATCTTGCCCCCATAGGTCGGATGCATCATGGAACAATACACCTTTTTCAGATATCTCAAGGGCAATCGGGCCCTTGGATGCGCCTTTTAACACAATGGCATCATAACCGGTCCTGCTGATGGCTTCAGGTGCTGCTCCGCCGGAGTACGATTCCGAATAAAGCCCGGTCTGAGGGCTTTTGGTAAAAACACCATACCGGCATCCGCCGTGAACCGGGCTTTCAGTAATAGGGCCCGTGGCAATGATAAGTTGATTTTCAGGAGAGAGGGGATCGCAACCTTGTGGGTTGTTTTCCAATAAAAGATGGCTGCCCAATCCTTTGCCACCCAGTGTTTTTTCCAGTGGTATCTGGCTTAAATCAGAAATAGAAAATGACTGATTATCCAAATCAATAGTAAGGATTTGATTGTGAAACCCTTTTATTTCTTTCAGTGTGTCCATCACTAATTTCCTTTTAATTAAAATATAAAATACCTATTTCCCGATTGCGGCAAACCCTTGCTCCATTATGTTGAGGCCTTGCTCCAGTTGGTCGTCTGTGATTACTAAGGGAGACAGAATTCTGATGACATTGCCGTAGGTTCCTGTGGCAAGCAGCATTAGCCCCTTTTCAAAGCAGAATGTCTTGAGTGCATTGGCCAGTTCTGGTGCCGGTGCTTTGGTTTCTTTATCAAGAACCAGCTCCATGGCCATCATCCCGCTCAGTCCACGGACATCTCCCACAATGGAAAAGGTTTCTTTAAAGGCTTCAAAACGCGTTCTGATTTTATCACCAAGGACGTTGGCGCGGGTAAAAAGGTCTTCTGATTCCAGGATGTCGAGAACAGCCAGACCGGCAGCACAACCTAAAGCGTTACCGCTGTATGTGCCGCCCACTCCGCCGGGATGAACACTGTCCATAATCTTGCGACTGCCCACAACAGCAGAAATCGGCATTCCGGCAGCCAGGCTCTTGGCGGTTGTTATCAGGTCCGGCACCACATCAAAATGTTCAATGGCAAACATCTTACCCGTTCGTGCCACCCCTGCCTGAATTTCATCTGACACAAAAAGAATGCCGTTTTCTTCACAGATGGCTTTGACTTTCTGAACATATTCTTTGGGCGGCACGATAAATCCGCCTTCTCCCATGACAGGTTCCATGACCATACAAGCAATAGATGAGGCTTCTATCTGTTTTACAAACAACTCGGAAAGAAGATCTGCACACGCTGCATCACAATCTGGATAGGTTTTTCCAATGGGACAACGATAACAATACGGTGATCCAATGGGGTATACTTCCGGTGCAAACGGCCCAAACCCTGCCTTGAACGGCATGACACGACCGGTCATGGCCATGGTCAGCATGGTGCGGCCATGGTAGGCATTCCCCAATGTCACGACACCTTTTCGCCCAGTATACACCCGTGCTATTTTTACAGCATTTTCAACTGCCTCGGCACCCGATGTCACATAGGCCACGGCCTTTGGATCATTTCCCGGTGCGGCCTGGCAGAGTTTTTCAGCCAATTGAACAGCAGATTCATAGGGCGCCACCATAAGGCAGGTATGTGTGAATCGTTCTGCTTGTTCTTTTATGGCAGAGACCACTTTGGGATGGGAATGGCCCACATTCATACCACCGATACCGCCTGCAAAGTCAATATATTCTTTTCCTTCAACATCCCATACCAGAGCGCCTTTGGCCTTATCAACGTAACAATTGAATGCACTTGCATAACAGGATGAAAATGATTCTGACCTTCGCGCTGCAATGCCTTTATTGGTAATAGATTGATTCATAATTTAAATCCTTTTTTTTAATAGTATTGTTTATCGTGTTCTCCTGTGATGCCAAGTTTACACCTTTAACATGTTGTTTGAAGCTCATTTTTTATTCACTGTTTTTTAGAGGCAAATAGGATAATTTCCGTATTTTTTAACCGCTTTTGCCATGGCTAAGACATTTTCCACCTTGCAAAAATCAGTAATACTGTTCGCGGTTCCCAGTATAAATCCGCCACCTTTACCGATTTTTTTTATACGCTCTTTTACTTCTTTTTCAACCTCTTCAACAGTCCCATAGGGAAGGGTGTGAACAAGATCAATATTGCCCCACAATGCCACCCGGTGACCGTATTGTTCTTTGATCTTTTCGATATCCATTGAGGGCGGTTCAATGGGGTTGATGCAGTTCATGCCCAGACTAAGAAGATCTTCAAAAATCCTGGAAAGATCTCCATCTGAATGGTAAGCCCATGGAATCGAAATTTTATCAGACAATAGTTTGAACCGGGGAAGAAAAAAGTCCCGCAAAAGGGCAGGGGAGAACATGGGCCCGTTTTTGTAAGCAATATCATCATACAAAAAGAAAAAATCAAACCCAATGCTTTCAAGCAGTTCAATATTCTTACAATTCCATTCTATATAACGATCATAAATTCCCTTTAAAAGTTTTTGATCTCCCATTGAGGACTCTGCAAATTTCATCCAGCCAAGGGATAGATATGTGGGCTGGATCCCTGGTCGAATGCCACAATAGAGAGCCAGATTTTTTTTGCCGTATTCTTCCACAAAGCGTTTGGCCTCGTCCAGCTGACTGCCCTTTGTCAAATCAGGAAATTTCATCATCTGAAGATCTTTTTCACTGCGGATCAACCCTCTGCCCATGTAATGGACATTTCCTTTTTCATCGGTCATGGTTTCATCGCAAACAGGTGACATGGCATAGATGTCCTGGTATCCAACGGCATCAAACCCGATGGCTTCGGCAAATTCTCCTTCATCCATTTGGTCTGCTCCCATCGCCTCCACAAGTTTCTGGCGGATCTCTTTGTCTATCCAGTCGGCAAAAGGTACGCAATCAGGCTCTTCAAGATTAAGCGCTTTCATGAATCTTTTTTTAGGTGTCATTTTTTCTTCCTTTGTATTGGTTCGCTGTTTCATATTCTTTTATGATGTCCTTCATGGCTTCATCCGCACCAATGGGAAGTTCTAATGCTTTATGGGTCATTAATATATGGTTTGCTTCCTCGTACGCTCTTGTTGTGAGATCTTTTCCCTGGGCCACCTCCATCCACTTATCACGATTCCTTCTATCAAATAGAGAAGAACTTGACATCTGTCTCATATTATCAAAAGTGTGTTGTCTGGTTAAAAATTCACCTGCCGGCCCCACCTCATGAATGAGATCAAGCGCAATGGTATTTTTATTGATTTCAATGCCCTTTAACACTTTGTAAATATTATTAATTAATTCACTATCCATGAGCAGTTTGGCAAAATCAAAGGTGAGTCCGGACTCGAGACACCCTGCACCATAGATAAAATTTGCCCCGGAAAGGGCACTGACAGTTGCGGTAAGAGAACTTTCATAGGCAGCCTGAGCATCAGGGAGCTTGCTGTCGGAATGGCCACCTCCAACCCAGGATGGGATATCATAGAATCTGGCCAGTTTAGCCAGACCTGCGCTGATGACTCCAAATTCAGGCGCGCCCACAGCAGGAGTGGAGAACCGTAGATCCATGATGGTGCTGCAGCTGGCATAGGTACATGGAGTGCCTTTTCGGGTGAGTTGGGCCAGCGTAATGGCACTTAAGACCTCGGCATTATGTTGAACAATGGCTCCTGCAAGGGTAGCCGGAGCTGTAGCGCCGCTTAGAACCATGGAAATCGGGGCTACCCCAACACCGGCTCTGGCAGATTCAATAATGACATCACAGCAATTTTTCACCAGTTCCAAAGGGCTTGTGGGGGTAATAAAAGCTGTGACAATAGGAGTTTCTCTGAATTTATCCTTCCCTCCCATACAGACGGCGGCCATTTCAAAAATCTTTTTTGCATTTTCCCGACTGTTGAACCCCATAAAAATATGTTTGCCGCAGTTTTTTACCATGGCTTCAAAGTTATGCAGGGGCTGAGTTTGTGCTGGTTTATCCAGAGATCCCATGGGGCGCTCCAAGACTGCCATCTGGTCCAGATAATCCACCAGGAGAGCAGCTCTGCCCAATGCTTCTTTGGAAGCCGGGCCGATCTGCCGGCTGGTGGGATCAATGACCTTGATGCATTCACCAAAGGTTGAGAAGCCGACTTCTCCCTGGTCGACCCGATAACTTTGTTTCGGGTTCCTGCCGTGGTAGATGACCCTGCCGGGTGAAGATTTAATACAGGCTTCAACCAGGTGGGCCGGTAATTTCACAATCCCGGTTTCTCCGTTTCCTTCAATGACAGCACCCGCACCCTGGAAAATTTCAAGGGCTTCTTTGGATTCTACTTTTACCCCTGTTTTTTCAAGGATATCCAGAGTGGCCTGGTGAAGGATCTTAATCTCATCATCGGAAAATACGGGCAATGAAAACCCCGGTATGGTGATATGGCCTGATCTTATGCTTTGTTCCATCAGTTCCCTCTTTTATAATTTAAATTCACGGTCCTTTTACAAAACTTTAAATCTGGCCCCTCCCCCAAAAAAAAAGAGAAATGCGTCATGGGAATTGAATGCTGCACCTTATCTGTTTTGTAAAAGGACCGGACTGTACCGAGTTTGAAGTTAAAAATCAGGAGTTGTGTGATCCAACCCAAAATGACGTTCCGTCTCTTTTACAATTTCCCTGAGTTCAGCCTTAACATCATCCGACAGGGGATAAGGCGTATGGGTATCAATGATTTTTCTAGCCTCTTCCATTGATCTTTGATAAATATCTTTGGAGCCTTGTGCTTTCCATTTATCCCTAACTTTACGATCAATCAGCTTAGGGTGTGAAATGGATCTCATGTGTTCAAACGTTTCCTTCCGGCTGACAAAATCTTTAAAGGATCCTACCTCTTTGATCGCGTCTACGGAAAGGGTTTCATCGTTCACAGGAATACCATTTACACAATAGTTGATCATCTGGGCAAATTCATTATCCATAACCAATTGCCCGTAATCAAAAGTGACACCCATTTCAAGCATTCCCAGACCATAAATGATGTTGGCACCTGCCAACGCCGTAAGAAGTCCGGAAAGGGTCTTTTCATGACCCAGCTGGGCATCGGATATTTTGCTGTCGCCCTAGCCACCGGCAACAAAACTGGGCAGGCTGTTATACCTGGCCAGTCTTGCCACAGCAGCGTTGATCACGGCACATTCGGGTGCGCCGACCGTGGCTGCGGCAAACCGAAGATCCATGGCCGTAGTGGAACTGCCATACATAATGGGGGAACCTTTGGCCGTAAGCTGGCTTAGGGCCACCGATGCCAGCATTTCGGCATTGTGATTCACCAGGGTCCCTGCAAGATGGATGGAGGATGAAGCACCTGCCATGGCCATGGAGATCATGTTCACCAGCACACCGCCTTTGGCCGATTCCATGATAACCTCACAGGTATCTTTGACAAGCCTTAAAGGACTGACCGGGCAGGTATGGAAAGAGACCAGAGGTCTTTCCCTTAAGGCTTCATCACCGCCTGCAACGGCCTTGGCCATTTTAATAATCTGACGGGCCTGATACCCCCCAAATGGACCAATCATAAAATGCTTGCTTGTATTAGCAAAAATAGCTTCTGCATTATGGAGGGGGGCTACGTCCGCCGGAACGTCGTGGGCTCCTACTGCACGGTTGGATACGGACACCTCACTTAAATAATCCCCGAGCTTGGCAGACAGAGCCACATCCTTTTTCGTCGGTTCCCGCAGCTCTCCGGTTTCCAGATCATTGACCAGGATGCCTTCACCGAACATGGTAAACCCCACCCTGTTGTTTTCCAGGACAAAATCATCCTGGGGTCGTCTGCCGGCCATCACGAATTTCGGGGGCGCTGATCGAAGCGTCTCTTCAACCAGGTAGGGTGGTAGCTTGGCAATCTTTTTAGCCTTGTCAATTTTGGCTCCATTGCCATGAAACAGCTCCAGCGCCTCTTCATCCTCGACAAAAACGCCTGTTTTCTCAAGGACTTCCAGGGTTGCCAGATGAATTTCGTATAATTCATCATCGGTCAGGGTGTTAAGGCTAAAGCCTCCGCTCCCTGCCTTCCCTGCATGGATATTTCGTCTCACAAAATTATACTCCTTTTTTATAAAAAATGATTTATATGGACAACAGGTTGCACTTATTTCTGATGCATAATGGCATCCTGTTGTTTTTTGGTAACTCCCTGGAGAATCCGGTCCAGCACCACGGCAATGAACAGTATGCCAAGGCCGGCCTCAATACCGACTCCAAGATCAATACGCTGGATACTGTACAGAATTTTAGAACCAAGGCCGCCGGCACCGATCATGGCTGCAACCACTACCATAGAAAGTGCCATCATTACGGTTTGATTCACACCGGTCATGATGCTCGGGATAGCAAGGGGTAGCTGAATCTTTAACAGAAGCTGAACCGGAGTGCAGCCAAAAGCAACGCCTGCTTCTACCACTTCCTTGTCTACCTGTTGGATCCCCAGGCTGGTCAATCTGACCATGGGTGGCAGGGCGAAAATCACCGTGGCAATAATGCCAGGCACATTACCAATACCGAAAAACATGATAGCCGGAATCAAATATACAAAACTGGGAATGGTCTGCATACCGTCTAGGATCGGTCTAAGAATGACATCAAACCTGGGGCTTTTTGCGGCCAGAATCCCTATTGGAAGTCCAAATAAAACAGAAATAAATACCGCTGTTGTAACCAGAGCAAGGGTACTCATACCAATCACCCAAAGGTCCAGGCATCCAAGACCAAAAAGACATGCAGCTGTTAGAATACCGACCCTTTTACCGGCGACGATCCACCCGCATAAAGTAAGGCCTATTAACATTACAGGCCATGGCACCCAGACAAAAAAACTATCCAGCTGAACCAATAAAAATTCAACAACGACTTTAATAGAATCAAAAACCGTTGAGAAATTTTCTGTCAACCAGTTGACAATACTTTCTGCCCACTGTCCCAAGGGTATTCTTACGGGAAATTTTATCATACAAACTCCTTAAAAATTATGCGGATTGCAAGGTTGTCAATATTGTTTCTCTGGAAATGACTCCCTGGATTCTACCCTGATCATCATTGATTACAAGGGGAACCTTTGTGTCTGCCGCCTTGTCCAATAATGATTCCAGAAATGTATCACCGGAAATGCTCAGGGTTGGATAATGAGACGGGCGATATTCTTTTGGAACATCTTCAATGGATTGAGAAGGCCCGGTGAGGAGTGTAAGATTGAAGTAGTCCACCGTGTCCACCACCTTTTGATTTTCATCCACTATAAAGGAAAATCGCAAATTATTTTTAGTCATTTTGTTGATCAACTCCTTAGTGGAAGAAGCAACCGGCATTACCCACTTGTCGAGTGGTTGCATGATATCCTGTGCCGTTATGAATTTTGTTTTGGGAAGGTCTTTTACAAATTCTTCAACATATCCTTTTGCAGGGTTTAAGACAATTTCTGCCGGCGTGCCCTGTTGAACTATGGCTCCGTCTTTCATAATGGCGATATGGTTTGCAATTCTTAATGCCTCATGCAGGTCATGGGTGACAAAAATGATGGTTTTTTTAACCTTTTTGATCAATTTCACAAATTCATCCTGCATCTGCCTTTTAATCAGGGGATCCAGTGCACTGAAAGCTTCGTCCATCAGCAGAATTTCCGGATTGGTGGCTAGGGCTCTGGCAAGTCCTACCCGCTGCTGCATACCGCCGCTCAACTCATAGGGATAACTATTTTCCCAACCTTTTAGCCCCACTAACTCAAGGGCTTCATAGGCCTTTTTTTCCCGCTCTTTTTTCTCCAGTCCCTGTACCTCCAACCCAAAAGCTGCATTTTTTACCAGTCTCCTGTGGGGCAGCAGTGCAAAATGCTGGAAAACCATCCCTGTTTTTTGTCTCCGTATTTCCCTGAGTTCCAGGCCTGACATGTCTGTAATGTCCTGGTCGTCAATAAATACCTTGCCTGCTGTGGGTTCATGAAGTCGGTTGATGCAGCGCAGCAAGGTTGATTTACCACTCCCGGACAGACCCATGAGACAAAAAATTTCCCCTTCAGCGACCTGGAATGACGCTTGCTGGGTTCCCACCACGCATCCAGTCTTTTTTAGACGCTCAACCTTATTCATGGCATTGTACTGATCCCAGTTTTTAATAATATCTTGAGGCTCAGGCCCGAATACTTTCCAGACGTCTTTGCATTTAATTTTTATCTTTGAACTCGTTTTTTCAGCCATGGGGACCCTTTCATATTAATATATTGTTTGAATTGAGAATCCTGCTTGAATAATATGCCATGGCAGTATCAATAAAACCATGGCATATTTTAATTTCCTAAATACTCTATTTAAGCCAGGTATTCACAATATCTGGATTGTCTTCAACCCATTTTTTGGCTGCATCTGCTCCGGTCAACTTTTGTTTTCCATCAAGCTCCGTAACCATGGCGATAAGATGATTAACCTCTTCAATGGGGATGGACCAGTTTTTGAAAAATTGATAGGCTTTGGGAAGGCGTTTTTCCATTTTTTTGCTAAGGCCGACCCATACATCACTCGGTTGGAATTCACAGGTGATTTTGCTCTGCTCAGGATGCTTTTGAACATATTTGTATTTGGCATCATCATAGGCCGGTTCCTGAATCTTGACCAGGTCATATTCGGAAAAAAGCCACTCAGGTTCCCAGTAATAAAAAATTACCGGTTTTTTCTTAAGGATGGCTGCTTTCAAAGTTGCAAGCCAGGCCCACTGCTCAACACCCAGGTTTTCAAAATCAAGTCCGTAATCTCTGATTTTTATGGAAGTAATTTCATTTACCTTCCAGCTGGTAGGCCCGCCCCAGAGGTCGCCTTTGCCATTGCCGTCAATATCAAAGAGTTTTTCTTTACCTTTTAAATCCTCTATAGTTTTAATTCCGTGTTCTTCAGCAGCAAATTTAGGTATATACCAGCCCTGTGGTGCATTGGCGTAGCTTAATACCACTTCGCAGGTCTTTTTCTCTTCGGTGTATTTTTTTATACCTTCTATCTCAGCTGTCTCCCAGATATCAGAAAAGACATCCACGTCACCTTTATCCATGCCCACCCAGGTTACAGAACCGTTGAGCTGGGTGATTTTAACAGGGATATCTAATTTGTTTTCAAGGACATATTTCATCACCTGACAGATTACCGTAGATCCTGTCCAGCTCTGTTCAGCAATGATAACGTTTTTCCTGGCAGCCCAGGATGTCCCCAGTGACAGGACAACACATACAGAAACAAACAAGGTAGTTAATACGATTTTTTTTACTTTAACCATTTTTCATTCTCCTTATTCCCTTTAATTAAATATTAACCATAATGCTCTTTTTCAGGCTATTTTTGTACAGGACTTTTTGTCCTTTGGGCACACCTCCTTTCATATGCATAAGTTTTGATAGACAACTCATTTTGATTAATCGTTTAAGTCATAGTAATATATTCATGCATTTGTCAAGTATAAAAATATATTATATATTTTTCTTTTAAATATAGTATGTTATATGATTCTAAGATATTATATTTCTATTATAAAAAAGGCTGACATTGATATTCCAATTAATATAAGGCTTTTTTGCTTAAACGATCAAGTATAGGAATATGGGTGTGTTTTTATGGAGATTGTGCAATGCCGGGCCAGAAGGGTTTTATTAAAGCAGTGGGCAACAACAGGACCAATATTACCTCTTTAAAATTTGTGAAAAATTATTCTCTTGGATTTTCTTTTCGCCATTGTTTAGGGCTTTTATAAAAGTTGCCCTGTCTCCACATCCCTTTGCCGGTTTGTCTGGCATAGGCCTCTTCTCTTAAATAGGTTTGCGAGTCAAGATTTGCGGGGCGCCTACCCTTATACACTTCTGCCAGTCCGGCTTTTATCATTTCAAGGTTTATGTTTTTATTGTCGGCAAAAACTTCTGCCAATTGCCTGTTGTAAGCGTCTGTTCCATAAGTTTTAATAGCAATTTTTTTATTATCCAGTAAATGGATCAGATATTGTTTTGCTTTTAGACTAAAGGGCTGGTTTTTCCGGTTGTTAAATCCAATTTCAGGGCAATCAATTCCCACAAGCCTTATTTTGAATGTCAGGTCAAATCCTTTAACCTTTATAGTATCCCCGTCAAAAATTTTTACCACCTTGAATAACCGACTCTTGTTTTTTGGGGATGACAGCTTTTTAAAAATAGTCCGGCTTTCTTTTTGTTCTTCAACTTTTTGATTTTGCGGTGGAGAAACATTTGTAAAATGTTTGGTCCCGTTTTCGTCAATCCAGAAATAAATATTTCCAAAAAGAAAAAGACTTAAAAAAAGGACAAGGAAAAAGCGAAAGAAAAGTTTCATCATAAAAAATGTTTACCATATTTTTTTAACCAGCACAAAGGCACTAAATAATTGTCCTTGTAAATAGGGGTTTATACCTATTTACAGACAGCCTGACAGGTAGTATAAATATTAGAAACATATGAGGTGCCCTAATGGATTATTTTCAATTCATAAAAAAGATATTGGATCACACAAGTGAAAGCATGATTATTATTGATAACCAAAGCGTTGTTCAATATGTGAATCCCCCTTTTTTGAAAATGATAGGGTTAACCCAAAATCAGGTAATTGGAAATAGTCTTGAAGATTTCTGCTCCAATGAATGCGATAAGTCATTTTTCATGAAAATTTCAGATGATTTACAAAAGTTGGATTTATGGCAGGGTACTATTGAATTTGCCACTCCTGTAAACCAGACAAAAAAACATGCAAGTATAATTCTCAATCTTGAGCTGGAAAAAGAAGAACCACCCCTGCATCTGGTATTATTTCCCTTTCAAAATAAAGTTGAATCAGAGAATTTTGATGATCTTACAGGGCTGCCCCGGGTTGAGATTTTTCTGGATCGAGTTGACCAGGCAATTATAGCCAATCGCAGGGATAAGAGCAATATAGCAATGTTTCTTATTAATCTTGACCGGTTTGCTTTAATCAAGGATGGATTGGGACGTGGATATGGGGATAAGGTTCTCAAAAAGATCAGTAGCCGATTAAAGGATTCTTTTCGTCAAAGTGATACTATTTCAAGAATTGCAGGGCATACTTTCGGGCTGTTAATCAAAGTAACACAAGAAACACATTCTGCCATTGTTGCTGAAAAGGTAATGCAAATCCTGTCCAAACCGATCACAATCGATAATCAGAAAATAGTTTTGACTGCAAGTATTGGTATTGCAACATGTAGCGATGAAAATGAACAAAAGGCAGACAATATTATGGGTTTTGCAGAAAGCGCAATGCACCATGTTAAAGAAAAAGGTGGAAAAATGTATCATTTTTTTACCATTGACCTGAATAAAACTGCTAGAAAGCGTATTGAAATCGAAAACGATCTTAGAAATGCAATTGAGAAAGAAGAGTTTTCTCTTTTTTATCAACCAAAGGTTGACATCATCACCAACAAGATCTGGGGGGTAGAGGCACTGATTAGATGGAACCATCCAAAACATGGAATGGTTCTTCCTTTTAAGTTTATTCCCGTGGCTGAAGAAACAGGTTTGATAATAGACATAGGCAGATGGGTGCTTAATAAAGCATGCCGGCAGAACAGCAAATGGCAGAAACAAAAGTTAAAACCCCTTTCAGTGGCTGTCAATGTGTCTCCAAGACAGTTTCAATACCCGGGATTTTATGAAGATGTGAAAAATGCAATAGAACAATCCGGCCTGAATCCTGGTTTGCTTGAACTTGAGATAACAGAAAGTTTGCTTATGAGTGATGTTGAGGAGTCTGTAAATAAACTGAAAAAGCTTATAGGTGTTGGTTTGAGCATGGCAATTGACGATTTTGGAACTGGATATTCCAACCTGAAATATCTTCTCAATTTTCCGATTTCTACTTTAAAGATTGACCGAACTTTTATTAAAAATGTTGAAACTGATGGTTCCATTGCTGCATTAACTCATTCAATTATAAGGATGGCTAAAAGCCTTGATTTAAAAATTGTCGCTGAAGGTGTTGAAAATATAAATCAAGTTTCTTTTTTAAGAGATCATGGATGCAATATTGTGCAAGGGGATTATTATAGTAAACCTCTTCCTGCCGAAGAATTTGGAGAGCTGCTTAAAAAAGGGAAAATTTTAAAATAAAGTCTTTTTTAAAAAGTGATCTATCCTATTCATATCTGGGCCGGTTCCGGGTTTGATAGCGCTTTATATCCCCGGGGTTTGACTCACAGAGAACCATGACCTTCTTTTTTTAACAGAGCGTCATACCAGCGGGCAAATTCAAACATCCCCTTTATTTTTTCTTCATTGTTGATGATCCCAAGGCACATTTCAAAAGCTCCCTGGGCAAAGGTATTGGAGTATTCATCATGATCGATATGGCTTAAAAATTCACGGATAAGGGACTGGCTGGTTCGTTTGGTTTTGTCTTTCCTGATATCAATGGGGTCTTTGGGTTCGGCAAAAGGATCCCAGTCTTCATAGCCTTTTTTAAGAATCTGCTTTTGGCCTCGTTTGCCCATGGCATCAAAAATGGTTTTTTTTCTCTCTTCAATTTCTTCGGGGGTAAATTTATTCACTTTTCCGGACTCCAAGGTAATCTTCATCAAATTTTGTGACCACCGCCATTGAAACAGGAATCAACATTTCATGCATTTTAATATTACTGGATTTAATATCCTTAACCAATTGGGCGGAAAAAAGCTGGAGCTGGGTATAGATTTTATCCATATTCAATGTGGGGTAGGGCTGACCCTGTATGAAATTTGTCCGACCGCAGATATGGCTTACACCAGCTGTTGAAGTCGGAATCCCATAAACTCTGCAGGTAATCGGCCGGTTCTCATACATTACACACAGGTTATCCTCGCCCAGAAGAGGGCATCTGACTCTTTCCTGGGACATTTTACCGACAATTTCCAGTTCATTCGAGCCTTTTTTGATTTCCTTGTATGCATTACGTTTCATTTTTGTAAGAACCCGGTCTGTTTTATCGGCAACTTCGATAAGATCGCTTTTTGCTTTACCCGTAAAGTTTTTTAAGAATTTATCTTTTAGATACAGGGCTTCTATGAGAGTCAGATCAAAAATTGCATAGCAGCAGTCACTGCATTTTTCTCTGCAGAATACTTCTTTGGGAAATTCTTTTTTTACACGGTCAAATACTGCATCCACCATCTGGACCAATGCTTCATATTTAACAAAGTGTTCTTTTAAATTCATATGTTTTATCCTTTATTTTGGCCTGCCTCTATTTGCCAATACAAAAATTATTAAAAATACTGTCAAGTATATCCAGAGAAGCAGTTTCTCCTGTAATTATTCCAAGAGAATCAATACTGTTTTTCATATCAATTGCCATGGTCTCTTCCATCATGGGTTGGGTTAACGCTTCTTTTACTGCTGCAAGGCTTTCAACTGTTTGTTCCAGGGCCTTTTTATGCCTTAAATTTGGAATAACTGAAGATTTTTCCATGTCAAGGCCTGCAATAGTGATCTCCACTATTTTTTGTTTTAATTCCTTAATTCCAAGATTCAAAAGGGCGGATATCTTAATGATGGGGAGATGCCGGTATTTTTTTGACAGTTTGGGCAGAGGTAGATCTTTAATGTCAATTTTATTAATCACAAAAATAATTTTTTTGTCCGATGGATTTTCCAGGGGTACTAGTTTTTCCAGTTCCTTTTCTGAAAACACTATTCCCGGCTCTTTCATGAACAGCACAATGTCTGATGCTGTAATGTGGTCCATGGCTTTTTCAATACCGATAATTTCCACAAGATCATCAGTCTGGTGGATTCCTGCAGTATCTATAATCACAAAGGGTATACCGCTGATATTCAACCCCTCTTCAATGGGGTCTCTTGTTGTTCCGGGAAAGGTGGTTACAATGGACCTGTCCTTTTCAATGAGGCGGTTCATAAGGCTTGATTTTCCAACGTTAGGTGCCCCGCAGATGGTAATGCGTATACCATCTTTTAAAAAACAGGCATCTTCATGCTGTTGGATAAACCCCCGGCATTTTTCAAGTACCTTGTCAATTATTCCAATTTCTTTTTGGGATGGTTCAAATGGGACTACATCATCTGGAAAATCAATATTTGCCTCAAGCAGGGACAAAAAAACAATGAGATTTTCTCGTAATTCCCTTATATCTCTTTTTAATACCCCAAGATTTTGAGATGCGGCAAATTTCAGCGATTTTTCTGATTTTGCATTAATAATATCAGCCACTGCTTCTGCCTGGGTCAGGTCAATTCTCTGGTTTAAAAAGGCGCGTTTTGTAAATTCTCCTGGTTCGGAAAGCCTTGCGCCCTGTGAGAGGATTTCATTAAGAATGGTTCTTAAAACAATGGTTCCGGAATGGGCCTGAATTTCCACAACATCCTCTGCTGTGTATGAGGAAGGCCCTTTCATGGGAATCAGTAAAACCTCGTCCAGGATCTCCATGCTTTTAGTATCGAAAATATATCCATGATAGACTCTGTGAGAGTCTAATTTATTTATTCCGCAAATTTGATTTTTTGTTTTTGAAAAAATCTTTGATGCGATATCAAAGGCCTTTGAGCCGGATATACGTATGACACCAATACCGCCGCTTCCGTAGGGAGTTGCTATTGCGGCAATTGTATCATTCATGGTGTTTTATTTTTTTAACCGTCTTTTCCCTCTAAATGAATTTTTCTTTTTAGGGAAAATCACAAGTCTTCTATAGTAACCGTCACCCATGCTCTGGGTTCTTATCTGATTGTCATCTTTTAAAGCCAGATGTACAATACGCCTGTCCTGGGCACTCATCTGGTTGATGGTTGCAGGACGTCCTGATTTTTTTGCTTTTTCTGCCATTTTATAGGCCAGGTGTTTAAGATTGGATTTACGGGTTTCCATATATCCCTCGATATCCACCTTGACCCTTACCCTGGCTTCACTTTTCCGATTGATAATCTTATCAGTTAAAAACTGCATAGCATCGAGGGTCTGGCCTTTTCTGCCGATCAGAATACCGGAATTTCCGCCTTCAATGCTTAGAGTAAGCCTGTTAGCTTGTGTGTCGGCACTAACCTTGGCATCATCAGTGATCAGGTCTGCCATTTTTTGTAATGCTTCGCTGCCAAGTTCAATAGCTTCTTTAGAGACATCAACTGGTTCGGGTTCTTCAAATGGCCTGGATTCTTTAAATGGCCTGGATTCTTTGGAAGGTTTGGATTCTTTGGAAGGTTTGGATTTTTCGGAAGACTTAGGTCCTTTAGAAGATTTAGACACTTTTTTTCGAGGTTTTTCAAGTCTTGTTTCTTCTCCAAAAGCCTCATCCACAAAGGATTTTATCCCTTCCAGCTCTTCTTGGGCCTCCAAGTCAATATCCGGAAGAGTAATTCTTATTTTGGCATCTTTTCTGCCGACAATTCCAAAAATTCCAGAAGCTCCTTCTGAAATCACATCATATTTTAATTCATTTTTAGAAATTTTTAATTTTTTACAGGCATTTTTAATTGCGATATCAATATCTTTTCCGCTGAAGTCCTGAGTTTGTGGCATATTTCCTCCTGCTTACGAAAGTTTCTTTTGAATATAATACTGCTGTCCCATGGATATGATATTGTTAACAAACATATACAGAACCAGTCCTGCCGGAAAATTGATAAAAATTACGGTCATAAATATCGGCATTAGCATCATCATTTTAGCCTGCATGGGATCTCCAGCTGTTGGAGTCATTTTCTGCTGTAATAAAAAGGAGGCTCCCATTAAAAGAGTCAGCATGGGAATACCATAGGGCTCCTGCATCATTGGAATTGAAAAATTAAAATGAAACAGTCTGTCCGGAGCGGACAAGTCCGTTATCCATCCGACAAATGGTGCGTGTCTCAACTCAATGGCCTGGTAGAGCATCCTGTAAAGCGCAAAGAAAATAGGCATTTGAACCAGTAAGGGAAGACAACCGCTTGCCGGGTTGACTTTATAGGTTTTGTAAAGCCCCATAATTTCCTGATTCATTTTCTGTTTGTCATTTTTATATTTTTCCCGAATCTCCATCATCAATGGCTGGACTTTTTTCATTTCATTCATTGATTTATAGCTCTTTGTTCCAAGGGGCCAGAAAATAAGTTTAATGAGAATCGTTAAAAGAATAATGGCCACGCCATAGTTTGGAATAACGCTATAAATCATGTTCATGGTTATTAAAAGAGGCTTGGCAATTACATTAAAAAAACCTAAATTAATTGCATTTTTAAGGCTGTTGTCATAGCTTCCCAAAATCTTCAGGCTTTTCGGGCCCATATAGAAAATAAAGGAGTAGCCTCCTTGTTGACCCGGATCCAGCCGATCCATTTTCTGGATATAATCTGTGGTGATGATATCATTTTTAAAGGAAAGCTTTATAGCTGCATCAATCTCACCCCCGGCATTGTTTTTTCCGGGCATGACGGCTGTCATAAAATAGCGTTCCGAATATCCGGACCAGCCTATTTCCCCGTCATAGGTGCTCTTTTCTTCTATGTCATCAGGGTCAATGGCCGTATATTCTTCATTAATAAAAACCACTGGCCCTTCAAATGCAAATCTGGATCTTTTTTTGGTTTCTTCATCAAAAAATCCAGGAGTTGAAATCACAAGAGAATCTTTTAAGGGCATGTCGGATCCGTTTTGAAAAACGATATCACAATCAATCATGTATGAATCTGCCTTAAAAGTAAAAATCTTTTTTACCACAATTCCTCTGGATGTTCCTAAAATAAATTCAATGGTTTTTTCACCTTTAACAACAGAGGTCTCACTGGTATCAATATTTGCTTTGTAGATTGCATCTTTTAATCCTGGAATGGACTTGTCTTTAAGATCAAAAAACAGAGTTCCGGAAACAAGTTGTTCCGGCACCAATTGTTTTAATGGAGAATCTTTTTTGTTTGTGGCCTTAAAATCTTTTAATTCAAAGCTTCTTACTGCAGCACCATATTCGGAAATGGCAATATCATAAAGAGGGGTTGATACGGATATAGTCCGGTAATTTTTATTCTGCAGTTCTGTTTTCTGAGGTAAAACGCTTGATTCAGCCTTATACTCGGATACATTCTGGCTTTTTTTCTGAACCTGCTGCTGATCAGCATTCTGGTTTTGAACTTCCTGGGGAAGATTATTCGGCACGGGCGGCTTTACAAAAAATGTCTGATATCCTACAAGGACTACCACTGAAAGCACGACAGCTAATAATAATCGTTTTTGTTCATCCATTCTCTCTCCTAAACCTAAAAGTTGTGATGGCACTTCACTTTAATTAGAAAGGAAAACAGTCTTACGTCCGGATAAATTATGGAACAGGATCAAACCCTCCTGCATGGAATGGATGACAACGCGCAACTCTTTTTACGGCAAGAGTTATACCTTTAAAGCTGCCGTATTTTTCAACCGCCTCAAGGGCATATGCCGAACAGGTCGGGTAATAACGGCAATTTCGTCCTGTTAAAGGTGATATAAAATATTGATAAAATTTAATAAATATGAATAATAGCTTTTTCATTTGTTGATATTAATTAATGCTATTTTTGTAAAAAGTTTATCAAGCTTCTCTATAATCTTCCTGTTGGATAGCGTAGTCAGACCTTTCTTTGCAATGATATTTATATCATTGGGCTCTGAAATGTTCTCTTTATTGTGTCTGAAATATTCTCTAATAATTCTTTTTATCCTGTTACGCTCTACTGCATTTCCTACTTTCTTTGATACTGTAATGCCAATTCGATTGTTTTGAGCTGTTCCTTTAAGTACAATTGCTAAAAAACTTGTTGTATGTACTTTTTTCCCTTGTTTTGAAAGAGTTAAAAATTGAGCTCTTTTCAAGAGCCTTACCTTTTTTGGAAAACAAAAGTTACTCAATAAATTCCTTTAATTAAACGGTAAGTTTTTTTCTTCCTTTTGCTCTTCTGGCATTAATTACACGCCTTCCGCCGGTTGTGGACATTCTTTTAAGAAATCCATGTTTTCTAGTCCTTTTCCGGTTACTCGGCTGAAATGTTCGTTTCATAAATTCACAATCCTTAACTTAAATTTACTTATTATATGTCTTAACCCTGCAAACCTTAATAAACAAATCACATTAATTGATTTTTTAAAAATTGTCAAGAATGAACTGGGGTTCAATTTTGATTATTTTATCAGGGATTCAAAGATATGGTATTCTTCCATGTGGTAATGGGGCTCCGGATAAATTGCAATGGGTTTTAAAAATTGTTTTTCAAGGGATGAAATCAGATGTTTTTCTCTACCATGAAGCAATTGAGCGATCTCAGGGTGAACTTTTACCGTGAATCTATTACCCATCATATCCCCGGCTTCGCTGACAAGATCTCTGTAAATTTTATGGCAGATGGATTTTCCTGACATAAGATGTCCGTCTCCATTGCAATAGAAACATGGTTTGCAAAGGGTTCTGGTCAGGTTTCGCCGGATTCTTTTGCGGGTCATCTGTATAAGTCCAAGCTCTGTCAGGGGCAGGACATTGGTCTGGCTTTTGTCTTTTTTCATTGCATCGTTCATATGGGCCATGACTTTTTCCTTGTGCTGTTCTTTTTTCATGTCGATAAAGTCAATAATAATAATGCCGCCGATGTTCCGAAGTCTTATCTGGTAGGCAATCTCTTTGACAGCCTCAAGATTGGTTTTAAGGACGGTTTCATCAAAATTGTGCTTTCCCACATACCGGCCAGTGTTCACATCTATGGCCGCAAGTGCTTCTGTCTGCTCGATGATAAGATAGCCACCGGATTTGAGCCATACTTTTTTCTTTAATGCCCTTGCTACATCCCCTTCAATGTTATAGGCATCAAAAATGGATTCTCTTCCCTGGTAAAGCTCCACTGACAAATTCACATCAGGCATCAGTCTTTTTAAAAAATTTTGAACCTTTGTATATTCTTCTTTGGAATCAATAATCAGCTTATCAGCTTCATCAGCCAGAAGATCCCTGATGGCCCTGAAGGTTACTGTAAGCTCTTTATAAACAATGGATGTAGCAGATGCTTTCTTGTTTTTTGCCAGAATGTCTTCCCAGGTTTTATTTAAAAAATTTAATTCTTTTTTAATGGTTTCCTCATCAATTCCCTGGGCCTGGGTTCTGAATATATATCCGAAATTATTTTTCCTGATAGATAATAAAAGGTCTTTTAACCGTGTTCTTTCAGTCTCGTTCCCTATTTTTTTTGAAATTCCGATATGGTCAACAGTGGGCAGCAATACCATGTAACGGCCAGCCAGAGAGATGTGAGTTGTGACCCGGGGACCTTTGGAACCAATGGATGATTTTGCTACCTGGACCATGATTTCCTGGCCTTCCGTCAGCAAATCTTCAATGCTGCACCCCGTGTTTAAAGAGGCTTTCCAGGAGGTATGATTTTGCACCATATCAGGAGTTTCAATATTCTGGTCATCAGATTCAGTATCCACCTCCACATCATTGTCCTGCTCAAATTTCTGATACATTGTATAGCTGGCCGTGTCCAGGACATCATCTACATAAATAAACGCTGCCTGGTCAAACCCGATATCCACGAATGCCGCCTGCATTCCCGGAAGAACCCTTTGTACCCTTCCTTTATAGATGTTCCCGGCAATGGATGTTTCATCTTCCCTTTCAATGAAAACTTCAACAATGGTGCCGTTTTCAAGAAGTGCAACACGGGTTTCATGGGGAGCGGAATTTACAACAAGTTCTTTTAACATGGGTTTATCCTTGTTTTACTTGTAACCTAATAGGTTACGTGTGACCTTTAACCTGAAGGTCACACCTAGGTTATCTTTTTTATCCTTGCTTTTTTTACTGCATCATCATCCAAATTAAAATATTTTGTCAGAATTTCAAAGGGCCTTACATTTCGTTCATTATATTTTTTTAAAACCATTTTAATAGTTTGTAAATCAATAAAAGATATTTTTTCCACTGATTTGCGCAGATCAGTTTTTCTTATTTTCTTTTTTTTGCTCAGGTCATTAACAATAAATTCGGGTAAATCCAGAAAAGCAGCCACTCGTTCTTTTTCAAGACCGTGGTCAAAAAATTGAATGATATATGAAGAGGTATCATGGTTTATTTTCTTAAGCCTGTTAAAAGGTTTGCATCCCTTGATACAAAGGCCTTCAGGAAGTGTCTGGTTAAAGACGTCAATAATTGTATCAGGTGAAATATCTTTTTCAAGGTAGATATAGAGAATCTCTTCTTCACTTTCCATTCCAACGGGCAGGGCATTTTCAAAGGAAAGCCGCATGGAAGGGTTAAATCCTTGTGAATACTTGGCCGTCAACCCAGCCCTTTTAACTGCTCTTTGAAAAATGGTGGCAAGTTCAAGGTGTCCGAAAAATCTTGCCTTTCCAAGTTTTGAAAAGGTTAATTCAAATTTTTTAAAGGCATCATCCGGCATTTTTTTAAGACCTTTGTCCTGGATGCTGTCTTTTTTTTCATCCGTCTCCCGGATTTCATACAGAACGGGTTTAATTTTTTTAAAATCACAGACACCACATCCTGAGCACTCGTTTTCCCTGCAGTCTGGTGTAAGGGATGATTCTTTGGCCTTTTGAAATTCTTTTTTTAAAAAATCAGGCAATACTCCTGAATCAATTACATCCCAGGGAAGGGGTTCATCATCATCCCTTTTACGGGTGGTATAAAACAAGGGGTCAATTCCGGTTTTTTCAAATGCTGCCTGCCACAACGAGAAATCAAACTTTTCATTCCAGCCGTCCATCCGGCATCCTTTTTCAAAGGCAGCCACTAAAAGTTTTGATAATTTTCTATCCCCCCTGGCCCAGACACCTTCAACCATACTCATCTCAGGGTCCTGCCATTTGAGATTAACCCTGCCGTGCCTTAAATTGTCTTTCAGGTATTGCAGTTTTTCCTTTGTCTCAGCCAGGCTTATCTGTGCGCATCTTTGAAAAGGGGTATGGGCTTTGGGAATAAAAGAGTTTGCACTGACGTTAATGGTTTTTTTGCCCTTGGCATAGGATGAGGCAAGTTTTTTGGAAAGACTGCAGATAGCCTCTATGTCAGCTGGTGTTTCAAAGGGGAGCCCCATCATGAAATAGAGTTTGATGTTTTTCCAGCCAAGGTTGAATGCATTTTCAACCGTTGCCGTAATGCTTTCTTCAGTCAGGTTTTTATTGATGATATCTCTTAAACGCTGAGTTCCTGCTTCCGGTGCAATGGTAAATCCGGTTTTTCTGACCTTTTGTATAATATTCATCAGTTCCGGGGTTAATTTTTCCGCCCTGATGGAAGGAAGCGATATGGCATTACAATATCCCTGGCTAAGGTCAAGCAGCCGTTCCATTAATTGTGGCAGATTTGAATAATCCCCCGTGCTCAGGGACAAAAGAGAGATATCGGAATGCCCCGTTGTTTTTAAAGAAGCCTGTGCGATTTCTATCAGGTCTTCCAATGATCTTTCCCTGACCGGCCTGTATATCATTCCGGCCTGGCAAAAGCGGCATCCTCTTGAACAGCCCCGGGCGATCTCCAGCCGCATCCTGTCATGGATGGGCTTGGCAAAGGGAAGAATGGGAGAGTCAGGGAAATTTTCTTTTGTAAGACTCGGCAAAAAGGCTCTTTTAACGGTTTTATAATCGTCAAATAAAGGTGATAGTGTTTGAATGCCGTTCTGGTTATAAAGGGGTTCAAAAAATGAAGGGACATAGACCCCATCTATTTTTGACAAGAGTTTGAGCAGAGTCTTTTTTTGCCCATCTCCCTGCTGCTTGAATTCAATAACCTTATTTGAAATCTGAACGGCAACTTCTTCACCGTCTCCAATAACAAAAGCATCAAAAAAATCAGCCAGGGGTTCAGGATTGAAAGAGCATGGGCCTCCCCCGATTATAAGGGGAAAAGCACTTTCTCGTTCCCTTGAATAAAATGGGATCTGTGACAAGCTGAACATGGTTAAAATATTGGTAAAGTTCAACTCATAAAGAAGGCTTACTCCTATGATATCAAATTCTTTTAGCTGCCTCTGGGATTCCATTGATAAACAGGGAATTTTTTTTTCCAAAAGATAGGCTTCCAGGTCCGGCGCTGGTGTGAAAAATCGTTCTGCAGCAATGTTTTTTTGGGCATTTAAAATGGAATAAAGAATCTGGAGTCCAAAATGGGAAGTTCCTATTTCATACAGGTCGGGGAAAACCAGTCCAAATGTTAAATCCACTTTTCCCAGATCTTTTTTAATAGCATTTATCTCATTGCCTAAATATCGTGTAGGAGTCTGGACCAGTGCAAGGATATCTTGATAATTTTTCTTATGCATGATAGTGAAATTCTAATAAATATAATTTTAATAAGTTAGATATAATCAAATTTTTTAATATATTATTTTTTGCAGGATAAAGCAATGAAAAGAACAAAAATCAATTTGCTGTTAAAGCTTGAAAAAACCCCTGGAGAAATCCTTATCAAAGGTTGGGTAAGGACCAAAAGAGATTCAAAAGAATTTTGTTTCATGGAGATAAATGACGGGTCATGCCTTAAAAATATCCAGGCCATTGCAAATAATGATCTGGCAAATTATTCTTATATACAAACTATTACAACGGGAACCTCTCTATCGGTTAGAGGACAGCTTGTTGAATCTCCGGGAAAGGGACAGAAATGGGAAATCCAGGCATCAGCCGTTGAGATTATCAATCTGGCCCCTGAATCCTATCCCCTTCAGAAAAAAAGACATTCTGATGAATTTTTAAGAACCATTGCCCACTTAAGGCCACGGACAAATAAGTATGGTGCCACTTTTCGTATCAGGTCGGAAATGGCATTTGCCATTCATAAATTCTACCGGGAAAAAGGATTCAGGTATCTGACAGCTCCCTTGATTACAGGATCGGATGCCGAAGGTGCGGGTGAAATGTTCAGGGTAACAAACCTTGACCCTGGGGCGGTTAAAAAACTAGGCAGAATGGATTTTAAAGAAGATTTTTTTGGCCAGGAATCAAACCTGACTGTTTCAGGCCAGTTGTCGGCAGAGATGTTTGCCCTTGCCCTGGGGGATGTCTATACTTTCGGTCCGACATTCAGGGCGGAAAATTCTAATACCAGCCGTCATGTGGCAGAATTCTGGATGCTGGAACCGGAAATGGCATTTTGCGACTTAAAAGAGAACATGGATCATGGTGAGGAACTTGTTAAATATCTCACCCAACATGCCATAAATGAATGCAGCGAGGACATAAATCTTTTTACAAGTTTTGTGGATAAATCATTACCCAAACTTTTTGATACCATTTTAAACCTTGAATTCGGCAGGATTACCTATACCCAGGCCATTGAAATCCTGGTTAAATCCAGACACAAGTTTGAATTTCCCGTAGAATATGGAACGGATCTGCAATCAGAACATGAAAGGTATCTGGCAGAAGTTTATTTTAAGAAACCGGTTTTTCTCACAGATTATCCAAAAGAAATCAAACCCTTTTACATGCGGATGAATGATGATGAAAAAACAGTTGCTGCAGTGGACCTTCTTGTTCCCAGAATCGGAGAACTCATCGGGGGAAGCCAGAGGGAAGAGCGGATTTTTGTGCTGGAAAAAAGAATGGAAGAAATGAATATGCCAATGGAAGATTATTGGTGGTACCTGGATTCCAGAAAATTTGGTTCAGCACCCCATTCAGGGTTTGGCATGGGGTTTGAAAGGTTTTTAATGATGATTACGGGTATCAATAATATAAGGGACGTCATACCCTTTCCCAGAACTCCGGGAAGTATTGATTTTTAGCACCCCACCTATTACACAATCCATAGAGGATTTATGCTTAAAAATATTGAATTCAGATATGGCAAAGGTTCTTATGCCATTGAGGTCCCCGATAAAACTAATACTTTAAGCATAAAGGAACCTGACTTTCAGATCAGCCGGGAAAAGTTTGCAGACAAATTTTCTTTGCACCTGCCGGAAAATATTTCTGATTGCAGGGCTGTTTCCATTGTAGTGGCAGACAAAACAAGGCTTTGCGATTATAAGACCTATCTGCCATGGGTTTTGGATATCCTCTTTCAAAAGGGAATCCAAAAAAGCTGGATTCAAATTTTTATCGCTTACGGCACACATGCTAAACAGGACGATGAAGAGTGCCTGAAAGCCTATGGAAGGATATATCAGGAATACAGATTTATTCATCATGACTGCAATGATAAAACCCTTTTCAGATATCTTGGCAAAACGGATCACGGCACAATGGTTCATGTTAGAAAAGATATTCTTGAAAGTGATCTTATCATTACTTTCGGGGCTTTGTCCCATCACTATTTTGCCGGATATGGGGGTGGCAGAAAATTATTGTTTCCAGGACTTGGGTACAAGCCTGATATTTATCATAACCATGGGCTTTTTCTTGATAAATCTTTAGAAAAACTAAGCCCTGGATGTTGGCCCGGAAATTTTGAAAACAATCCATTGGCAGAGGATTTAAAGCAGATTGATGATGTGATTAAAAACCAGAGGCTTTCAATTCACGGGATTCTTAATTCAAAAGGACGGGTTACCAGGCTTATTGCGGGAAATACATATAATGATTTTTTAAATGCATGCAAATGCCTTGATCCTTTTTATAAGGCAAATATAAATAAACAATATGAACTGGTCATTGCCTCATGCGGAGGATTTCCCAAAGATATTAATTTTATACAAGGCCATAAGGCAATCAATAACGCAGCCATGTTTGTAAAGGACAAAGGCAGTCTGATCGTTCTGGCAGAGTGCATTGATGGCATTGGATCTGATGCCTTTATGGAGTATTTTAATTATCATGATTTTAGTATGGCTTTTGATATTCTAAAAAAAGATTATAAGGGCAACGGGGGCACTGCATTATCCATGATGGCAAAAACAGGCCGGATAAAGATCTTTCTAAAAACGTCTCTGGATGATAAAATCTGCCATAAAATCGGTGTAACAAAAATAAAAAAGACCAGGATACAAAACCTGGTTAAAAAATTTCAAAATGATATGGTCTGTATTGAAAATGCGAGCTTGTTGATAAGATAATGCCATATTTTAAGGATAGAAAAATAATATGATTACCTTACTTGATTACGGTGCCGGTAATGTCAGAAGTGTTGCCAATGCCATTGAAAAGCTGGGCGGAAAAATAAAATTCGTCACAAGACCTTCTGATATTCTTGATGCCCAAAAATTATTATTTCCCGGTGTGGGAAATTACGAAAACATGATCAAAATTCTCCATGAAAAAGATTATATACATCCGTTAAGGGAATATCTTAAGGCTGATAAACCTTTTTTTGGTATCTGCCTTGGCATGCAGGCCCTTTTTGAGGGCAGTGAGGAAGATTTGTCAGGGAATGAAAGTCTGGGGATATTCAAGGGCAGTGTCAAGCAGTTCAGAACTAAGCTGGCCGTTCCCCATATTGGATGGAACGGGGTGAACCTGAGAAAGGATTCACCTGTTTTTAAAGGAGTTGCACACGATACAAAATTTTATTTTGTCCACTCCTATCATATAGTGCCGGCAAATGAGTCTGTTGTATTAACCACCACAACTTATGATTATGAATTTGTGAGCAGTGTACAGAAAGGCAATATTATAGGTACCCAGTTCCATCCGGAAAAAAGCGGGAACAGCGGTATCAAACTGCTGAAAAATTTTATTTATCAAAAGGACCTGAAATCCCGAAAAAAAGTCAATATCAAAGGAACAGGATTTTCAAAAAGAATCATTGCCTGCCTGGATGTCAGGGCCAATGATAATGGCGATCTTGTAGTGACCAAAGGGGATCAGTATGATGTAAGGCAAAAAGGTAATGTCAGGAACCTTGGTAAACCTGTAGAACTTGCCGGACGATACTACAAAGAAGGTGCCGATGAAATCACTTTTTTAAATATCACGGGATTCAGGGACTTTCCTTTAAAAGACATGCCAATGATAGATGTCCTTGAAAAAACCAGTCGAAACGTTTTTGTGCCGCTTACCATTGGGGGAGGCATCAGGGATTATACAGACAATAAAGGTAAATCTTATACGGCACTTGAAGTTGCTGCCCGGTATTTTAGATCTGGTGCTGATAAAATATCCATTGGCAGCGATGCTGTATACATTGCTGAAGAATATATTAAAACAGGGAAAAAATCCGGGAAAAGTTCTATTGAACAAATTTCCAGGATCTACGGCAATCAGGCTGTTGTGATTTCCATTGATCCCAAAAGAGTTTATGTCCACTCGCCTTGTGATGCGAAAAAACACCATGTAATTAAAACTGATTTTCCAGGCCCGGACAATGAAGCCTATTGCTGGTATCAATGCACGGTTCAGGGGGGAAGAATCACGAGAGATATTGACGCGGTTGCACTTGCAAAAGCCTGTCAGGATCTTGGCGCCGGGGAAATTCTTCTCAATTGTATTGATAAAGACGGAACAAATTCAGGGTTTGACCTTGAATTAATTTTGGCAGTCAAAAATGCTGTTTTAATACCTGTAATTGCATCAAGCGGTGCTGGATGTGAAGATCATTTTGTTGAAGTTTTTGAAAAAACAAATGCAGATGCAGCTCTGGCCGCCGGTATATTTCACAGAAAAGAGGTTCCGATTCAAAGAGTAAAAGATTATCTTGCCAAAAATAAGATAGAAGTAAGGTAATTATTCAGCTCGCCCTGTCTGATGGATATTTGTTTCGATGCTAAACCTCCTGCAAATATCCATCAGACAGGGCTTTGGGGATAACTTTTTTTAGCGGGCTGAACAATTACGAAGTAAGAAACTTGGCATAAATTATTTTTGAGAACCAGTCTCGATTTTTAAATATGAACGTTCGTTCTTTTTTTTATTGATATAATAAGATCCCAGGGATATTATGGGGTATGAAAATTCTGGTCTGTATAAAACAGGTGGGTGATGAAGGGGAGATGAATCTTTTTGATGCGCATGCCCTTGAAGAGGCCATTTTGTTAAAAGAACAATTTAGTGCCGCAATGATGGAGCCGGTTTCTGTGGACATAGTAACGGCCGGATCATCCGGGGTCAAAAAAATAATCAGACGAGCCTTTGGTATGGGGGCTGACAGGGGATATCATATTGTTAAAGAAGATTCAGGATATGATTCTTCTTTTGTGACGGCTTCCATGCTGGCGGCAGTGGCCGGAAAAATACCATATGACTTGATCCTGGCAGGGATTATGTCAGAGGATATGATGGCAGGACAGACCGGTCCCATGCTGGCCCAAATTTTGGGCATGCCCTGTGCCACTGGTGTGATAAAAACCACCCTGCCAACCACGGACAATATAATGCAAGTTGAACGGGAGATGGAAAACGGATTCCGGGACTGCATTGCGATACGGCTGCCTGCTGTGTTGACCATTCAAGCCGGTATCAATAATCCCAGGTATCCCTGCCTGTCCAATATGCTGTCAGCAAACCAAAAACAGATCATAACCTTTGCACAAGCTGATCTTTTTCCCACGCCTGTCCGTGCAAGAGAATCTTTTGCAGGTATGCAAGACCCTGAAAAAACAAGGTCCGGCCGTTTATTGGAAGGATCTTTATCTGATAAAGCAGAGCAATTGTTTTCTTTTTTAAGGAAAAAAGATCTGATATGAAGCAGATACTGGTAATTGCAGAGATTTTTGAAAACAGGGTACGAAAGGTGACCTGGGAACTTGCTGCTGCAGCCCTTCAAATCAAGGCTGATTTTTCTCAAAAAAAAGAATCTTCTGATATCAATACCCCGGATGTTTATATCATTATTCCTTCAGACAACCCAAAACCCCTGGTAAAAGAATTTTTAAAACAAACCAGCTTGAACATCATAGGACTTGAGATACCCGAACTTAAAACCTATACCAGTGAAATTTATATTGCCTGCCTTGGGCAGCTGATCAGAAAAATGAATCCCTCACATATACTGGCAGCCCATACTTCCCAGGGACGCGATTTTGCCCCGGGCCTTGCCCTGGGGCTGGAAGCCGCGTCCATACCAGGAGTCAACGGCATTGGATCCGATGAAAAAGGGCTGATTTATTCGCGTTCCGTGTTTAACAATAAGAAAAATATGCTTGTACAACCAGACCCAAAAAGACCTGTTATGCTGACCCTTATGCCCGGGGTGTTCAAGCCTTATATCCATAAATCCGGGAAACCGGGTCAGGTGGATATTAGAAAATTTTTTTTTAATTGCGGCTCCGGCGATAAAAGTCGTATCCAACATCAGCAGGTTTTAAAAAGATCCTGTGAAAACCAGGCCCTGAAAGTGGCAAAAGTCGTTGTGGCCGCCGGCAGAGGCCTGGGAGAAGAAAAAAATCTGAATATAGTGTTCAGATTTGCGAAATGCTTTTTTTCATCAGCTGTGGGTGCTTCCCGGCCTCTGGTTGACATGGGATGGATCGGGTATGAGCACCAGGTGGGTATCACAGGTACAACTATTGCTCCTAAAGTCTATATTGCCTGTGGCATTTCAGGCTCATCCCAGCATATCGCCGGTATAAAGGATGCCAAATTTGTAATAAGTATCAATAAAAACTATAAAGCCCCCATATCCCGATACTCAGACCTGTGCATTACAGAGGATGTAATTGAATTTATCCATGCTTTTTTAAATCTGGTTGACACAAAATTACTCGAGTCTGATCCTGTATCAAATATGGGTAAAATAAAAAGCCGGGTCATTAGAGACGAAGAGCTGCATACAAAAAAGGAATAAAGGAGATACTAGTGGATTTTAAGATTTCAGATAAGATTCAGATCATTGTGGATATGATCAATGAATTTGTGGAAAAAGAACTCATACCTCTTGAACCCCAATTTCTGGTAAAGGATTTTAAAGACCTTTTGCCAGTACTCAAAAAAAAACAGGACCTGGTAAAAAAAATGGAACTCTGGGCCCCCAATTTTCCGGTTGAGTGCGGGGGAATGGGACTTTCACTTCTTGAGCACGGTCTTGTATCCGAGGCTCTGGGACGTTCTCCCCTGGGTCATTATGTATTCTGGTGCCAGGCCCCGGATGCTGGCAATGTTGAAATCCTGCATCTCCATGGAACTTGCGAACAAAAACAACGTTATCTTAATCCTTTGGTAAAAGGAGACATCCGGTCCTGTTTTGCCATGACGGAGGTGGACATGCCGGGATCCAATCCAGTCATGCTGGAAACCACTGCCGTAAAGGATGGAGACGAATACGTCATCAATGGTCATAAATGGTATACCACGGCAGCGGATGGGGCAGATTTTGCCATTGTCATGGCCGTCACCAATCCTGAGGCATCCAATTATCTTAAGGCCAGCATGATTATCGTCCCAACAGCTGCAAAAGGGTTTAACCATGTGAGGAATATTCCTGTTATGGGCCATGCAGGCAGTGATTACTCAAGCCATGGTGAAATCTTGTTTGAGTCCTGCCGGGTGCCACAAAAAAATCTGCTGGGACCTGAAGGCCAGGGCTTTATTATTGCTCAGGACCGGCTGGGACCAGGGAGGATTCATCATTGTATGCGATGGCTGGGCATCTGCAGGCGGGCCTTTGATCTTCTTTGTAAAAGGGCCGGGGAAAGGGTGATTTCTCCTTCAGGGAAAACTCTTGGTAATACACAGACTATTCAAAACTGGATTGCAGAATCTGCAGCCGAGATGCAGGCAGCAAGGCTTTTGACCCTTAATTCTGCCTGGCAGATTGATACCATGGGTGCCTCCCGGGCCAGGGATTCCATTTCCATGATCAAGTTTGTGGTTGCCAACACCATGAATAAAATTGTGGACCGGGCGCTTCAGGCCCATGGAGGCCTTGGAATGACCGATGATACCATCCTTGCCTATTTTTATCGTCATGAACGGGCAGCCCGGATTTATGATGGTGCAGACGAGGTCCATAAAATTTCTCTGGCAAAACGGATTTTAAAAACATATGGGAAAGTAAAATGATTACAATGATTTTTGAGGAAATATAGATGGATTACAAAGAGTTTAAAAAAATATATGAAGTTTCAAACAGGGATATTTCACGGGAGGTGTATCGTAACAATAAAGGAATAATTCTGATTAAAAAAGAAAAAACCGCTGTAAACAATTTGGAAAAAATCTTTAATGCTGTTTTCAATATTTCCTATAAAAAGGGCTTTCAAGCCATGAGTATGCGTGCTTTAAGCCAGAAAACCGGTATGAGTCTGGGGTCTTTGTATGCCTATTTCAAAGGAAAAGAAGATCTTCAGGATATTATACAGATCCAGGGATGGTCTATTATAAAAAAAGATCTTGAAAAGGTTTTAAAAAGTCATAATAATCCCTGGGAAAGGTTAAAGGCTGTGATCAAAGCCCATGTTTTTCTATCTGAATTATTCCGGCCCTGGTTTTATTTTACCTTTATGGAAGCCCGGAATATTAAGGCGGTCAAATCCATGGAAGATCATACCCAGAAAATCCTTACAAATATTCTTGTGGAGGGAGAAAAGCAAGGCGTTTTCAAACCCGGAAACCATGAATTGACAGCCAGTATGATCAAGGCCATGCAGCAGGAATGGTATTTAAAACGGTGGAAATACAAAAAATTAAACATATCAGTAGATCAGTTTGCCGGTCATTTGATGGGGCTTGTGGAAGCCTTCTGCCTGGCTCCGGGACAGGAAGGCTGCGCCTGAAGCAAAGGATGATTATGCCATCAACACATGCAGGCCAACATAAGAGGAAGAAGTCATGCAGGTAACAGACAAAGCAGGAACTATCAGACCTGGAGAGGAAATTGACCCTGGCAGGGTAAAAACATTTTTGCATGAGAATATAAATGGTCTTAAAGGTAATATTGTCATAACCCAGTTTCCAGGAGGATTTTCCAACCTGACCTATTTAATTGATATAGGGGGTAAAAAGATGGTGCTGAGACGACCCCCCATTGGTGCCATGGTAAAGGCAGGGCACGACATGGGACGCGAATACCGTGTGCTTAAAGCATTGTACCCCGTATTTCCTTACTGCCCGGAGCCCCTGGCATATACTGACGATACATCAATTATCGGAGCCCCTTTTTTTGTCATGGAAAAATTATCCGGTATCATCCTTCGAAAAGACATGCCCAAAGGTCTTTGTTTTTCAAGGGACCAGGCAGAAAACCTTTGCAGGGCGCTCACAAATCTTCTGGCAGATCTCCATGCCATTGATATAAAAAAAGCAGGTCTGGATTTTATTGGAAAACCTGAAGGGTATGTTCAACGACAGGTGGAAGGGTGGGCAGCCCGGTATCGCAGGGCAAAAACAGATGATGCACCGGATTTTGAACCCATCATGGACTGGCTTGGGGACAAAAAGCCAAAGGATACGGATCACCCTTGCATTGTACACAATGATTATAAGTTTGATAATGTGGTTCTGGACCCTGCCGACCCTGGAAAAATTATTGGTGTCCTTGACTGGGAAATGACCACTTGTGGTGATCCTTTGATGGACCTGGGCAACTCACTTGCTTATTGGGTGGAAAAAAATGATCCTGAACACATGCAGGTGATGCGAACCATGCCCACCCATATGGAAGGTGCTCTGACACGGCAGGAAATACTGGATCAATATGAAAAACAAACTGGCAGGAGTACGAGGCATTTTGATTTTTATTATTGTTTTGGTCTGTTCCGGCTGGCGGTAATTGCCCAGCAGATTTATTACCGCTTTTTTCACAAGATAACGAATAACAAGCGGTTTGCCCTGTTGATTTTTGCGGTTATAAACCTTGAAAAAACAGCTCTCAAGCTAATAGAATCATCTGATTTGTGATTTTTTTAATGGATATTTTAAGCTTAAGAAAGGAAAGAACATGGCTCAACTTATTGCGGATCAAAAAGAAATAGAATTCATTCTTTATGAACAATTCAATGCTGAAGAATTATTGACCTATAAAAAATATAAAGGGTTTTCAAAAAAAATTTTTGGCATGATTATTTCCGAAGCCCGGAAAGTGGCGATCAAAGAAATTTTACCCACCCTGAGAGATGGAGACAAACAGGGGGTGAGGTTTGAAAATGGAAAAGTAATGGTGCCTGATTCCTTTCACAGGGCCAGAAAGGTGCTGCGGGAATCAGACCTGACATCTACCATGGAAGATCCCGAGTGGGGAGGCCAGGGTTTACCTTTTCTGATCAGTATTGCCATCCTGGATTATATTGTGGGCGCTAATTATTCCTTGAGCGGGTATATCAATATGGGCCATGGCACGGGGAAAATGATTGAACTCTTTGGAACGGACACGTTAAAAAAAATGTTCGTTGAAAATCTGTATACATCCAGATGGTCCGGTACCATGCTCCTGACCGAGTCTGAGGCAGGAACGGAAGTTGGTGCCATCACAACAACGGCCCGGAAAAATGATGACAATACGTATTCCATTATTGGAAATAAAATTTTTATCACTGCTGGTGAACATGACCTGGCTGATAATATCATTCACCCGGTCCTGGCACGAATTGAAGGCGCTCCCAAAGGCAGCCGGGGGATCTCTATTTTCATTGTCCCGAAAATCTGGGTCAATAAAGACAAAACCCTTGGAAAACATAATGATATTCAGTGTGTGGGAATTGAAGAAAAAATGGGATTCCATGGATCTGCCACCTGCGCAATGGCTCTGGGTTCAAAGGGAGAATGCCGGGGATTTCTTCTGGGTGAAGAAAACAAAGGCCTTGAAATCATGTTCCACATGATGAATGAGGCAAGGCTCAGCGTTGGTTTCCAGGGCAGCACCACAGCATCACTTGCCTATCTATATGCTCTTGATTATGCTCGACACAGGGTCCAGGGCAAAGACCTGGCAGAAAGCAGGAATCCAGAGGCTGAATCCATCCCAATTATACGCCACCCGGATGTAAGAAGGATGCTCACCTGGATGAAGGCCCATGTGGACGGGATGAGAAGCCTTGTTTATTATGTGTCTCTGTGCTTTGACAAGAAAGAAAATGCTTTTGATGAAACCCAAAGGGAGCTGGCAGGAGATATGATCGAACTTTTGACCCCCGTGATCAAGTCCTGTTGTGCCGAGCGGGGGTTTGAGGTTTGTGTCCAGGCCGTGCAGGTGTTTGGCGGATATGGATATACAAAGGAATTTCCAGTGGAGCAATTGGTCAGGGATGTGAAAATAGCCTCCATCTATGAGGGAACGGATGGTATCCAGGCTATGGATTTTCTGGTACGCAAGCTGGGTATGAAAAAGGGCCTGGTTTTTAAAGGTCTTCTGGATGAAATGGGCAAGACAATTAAAGATGCAAAAAAAATAGAATCATTGGAATTTATGTCGGATTCCCTTGCCAGAGCTGTTGAAGCCCTTGGTATAACCGCTCTGAGTATAGGGGGTGCTGCCATGTCTGAAAAATATGCCTCAGCATTTGCCCATGCCCATCCTTTTCTGGAAGCAACCGGGGACGTGGTTATGGGATGGATGCATTTGTGGCGGGCACTTACAGCTGTAAATGCCCTTAAAAAAAATACCGGTCAAAAAAATCAGGCCTTTTATAAAGGGATTGTGACCTGTGCAAGGTTCTATATGGAGGCTGTGTTGCCAGTAACCATGGGAAGAATGGCTTCTGTCCAGGCCCTTTCAGATGCCGCCTTGACCATGGATGAAGCTTCTTTTGACTAAACCGGGCAAAATAGCAAAAAAGTCTCCCCTGCCATTTGGATATCCCAATGGCGGGGGAATTATAAATTTCCTTTTAATCCTATTTTTTCTGCTACAGGTCTCATTCCCAATATGACCTGAGTGATGAGTTCGGAAAGATCCATATCTAAGAATTTGGCACCATTCAGGATTACCTGCCGGTCAACGGCTGCGGCAAACCGCTTGTCCTTAAATTTCTTTTTTACTGATTTTGCCTTGATATCAAGAATACTTTTAGAGGGTCTGACAAGAGCTGAACTTGCCACAAGACCGGTTAGTTCATCAATGGCATAAAGCGTTTTCTCAAGATTGGTTTCAGGTTTTACATCCGTACAAATTCCCCATCCATGGCTTACGACCGCACGAATATAGTCTTCAGGCCAATTGTATTCTTTGAACAATTCAACGCATTTATGGCAATGTTCTTGAGGATACATTTCATAATCAAGGTCATGCACCAGACCTATGACCCGCCATTTTTCCTCATCTTCATTAAAGTGTCGTGCAAAATGGGCCATGACTGATTCAACTGAAAGGGCATGACGTATGAGTCCTTCTTTTTTATTATATTTTTTTAATAATATGTATGCATCTTCTCTTGAGGGAATATAAGTATTCATGGCAAATCCTCTAATTATATGGCGTTTTTACTTAAATAATAAAACTTTCAATATCTTTTAACCGGAGATAAGTCAACGATTATGACCTTAACGCAAGCTTGTCTTTATTTTGTTCAGCTCAATTAAGTTTAATAAAAAATCTTTGAACAAAACAAGGTAACTTGGAAAATTTTTGTATCCTGGATACCCAACCCATGCAAGTATCATTGATTACTAACAATGCTATTAAAACAGGCAGGAATGGAAGGGCCAATGTGGATACTGAGCCATAATTTAAGATAATTACCTCTTTTAATCAATTATAGACAATCATTTCATTAATTGTTAATTTCTTTTCAATATTGTTTCATTTATTTATAAAAAAATTGTTGTGAAGTGATCATTTCAAAGAAGAGTCAATAAACTTGACGAAGAAAGGATGGGTTTGGAAATAATTAATAATGAGGCGGTTTTCTTGAAAAATTTTTAATTGATTTGCAATTCCATATAAATATTAGCTGTTTTGTATATTGCATTTTGGGGGATTGGCATATGTTTGAACCCGAAGGACTCATACAACTGGATAGCCCTATTCAATTTTTTATTTGAAACAAGAATTATTTTTTTAAATCCCATTTTACTGGCCTCTTTTAAGGACTCCATGACCAGCATACGACCAACTCCTTTTCCCTGGGCATAGGGAGAAACAGCCAGTTTTGCAAGTTCAGCAGTATCACTTGTTTCTATTATAATTGCGCAAGTGCCGATAACAGCATTATCGGTTATGGCCATTAAAATCCTGCCGCCTTGTTCAAGGATATTCAACTGTGGATTGTCAAGATATTTTAAATCAGTAGGCTCAAAAAGTTCGTAAGCCTCAAGCCATTCTATATTCAATTGTTTGAATGCTGTGGCATGTATGTTTTCAAAAGGTACTATCTTTATCATTGAATACTATCTCTATATTTTTCTGATGATAGAAGATGGTAACTTCCTTCCGCAGTTGTGCAGACAGCACCTTTAATATTGAAAAGCTTTGCATGCATTTTTATCTTCGGACCTTCTTTTGAAATCACCTGGCATGTAATGCTTATTTTTTCTCCATTAATATATGTTGGCTTTAAAAATTTGACATTGATATCAGATGTAACAGCCATTTTTTCAGTAAATGCATAGCTGGTCCATCCCATGATTTCATCAAGAAGACCCATTTGAATCGCTCCATGAAGTATATTCCCCTGGCCGGTAAAGTGGTTGGCAGGCAGATATTCAGTAGAGGCTTCTTTATTTTCTCCATCCCAATAAAACTTAAGTTTCAAACCAAATTTATTATTGATTCCACAAAAGAAACAATTGCCATCGGGAAAAGGATTTTTAATTTCTTTTTTCATTTTTTTTTGATGACATCCATGGATTTCTTTTATTATTTATTCTACCATAAATAATAATTGATCAAATATCTATAGCATCATTAAAATCAAGGTTAATTATCCCTAACGAATATTGCCAGAAGATCTTCATCTTTGGAACAAACAATCATAGAGCCAGGTTTTAAGCAACTTTTTCTATTGATCCAGCACTTTTCTGACTATTGATGCCAGGTCTTTTTTGGCGAACGGTTTCTGAACAAAGTGTACCCCTTCATCCAGAACGCCATGATGAGCTATGGCATTGGCAGTGTACCCGGACATGAAGATACATTTCAGGTCTGGATAAAATTGTTTCAATTGTTTTGACAGTTCAAGCCCATTCATTTCAGGCATAATCACATCCGTTACAAGCAGGTAAATTTCACCTGTATGGTCTTGTGCCAGTTTTATGCCCTCTTTTGGTGTGCCAGCAATCAAAACGGTGTAATTCAGTCTTTCGAGGATTTTTTGAGCAAGTTTCAGGATGGAAAGATCATCCTCAACCAGCAGGATGGTTTCACCTTGACCCTGGGGTATTTTCCCCGTGCTTCCCCTCTGGATCTCGACCGCTTCGTCCTCGTACAAAGGCAAGTATATTTTTACACTTGTTCCTTTGCCCGGTTCGCTGTAGACATTTATAAACCCGTTGTTCTGCTTGACAATGCCAAAGACTGTGGAAAGTCCCAGACCGGTTCCTTTATCTACAGGTTTTGTGGTGAAAAACGGTTCAAAAATATTGTTCAGTATTTCTTTGTCCATGCCGCAACCATTGTCGCTTACAGCTAATATAACAAATTCACCTGGGATAAAACCGGTATGATCGGCACAATAGTCCTTATCAAAGGTGATTTTGCCCGTTTCAATGATGATTTTGCCAACTCCTTGGATGGCATCTCTGGCATTGACACACAGGTTGGCCAGAATCTGGTCGATCTGGGAGGGGTCCATCTTGACATTCCCCAAGTCCTTGCCTGGCATCCACACAAGGTCGATGTCCTCACCAATGAGACGACGGAGCATTTTGAACATACTTTCCACTGTTTCGTTCAGATCAAGGACAACCGGGGCAATTGTCTGTTTCCTGGCAAAGGCCAAAAGTTGCCGGGTAATATCCTTAGCACGTTTAGCAGACTTGAGAACCTGAGAAAGATCAGAATGCAATGGTCCTTTGGGATCTGCATCCATCATGGCAAGTTCAGTGAATCCCATGATCGAAGTGAGGGCATTATTATAATCATGCGCCACCCCGCCTGCCAGGCGACCTACTGATTCCATCTTCTGGGCTTGCTGCAACTGTTCCTGTAACTTCTTGTTTTTTCCCTCGGCACGCTTGGATTTAGAAATGTCAGTCATCATTAATAACAATTGCTGTTCATTCTCATGTGTAAAGGGGATAAAAAGGCTGGACACCCAGCATTCCTTGTCGAAACTGGAAATATAATGAAAGTCGAGGTTCTTTTCGAGGCCACTGCTGAGTACATCTTCGGCAGCCGCCAACATACCCGAGGTTCTCCATGACTCAATTTCATGAATGTTTCGGCCTACAATTCCTTCTATGGGGCCTCCAATAATTTTTGCCAATGAAATGTTTGTTGTTACAATTTCACCATCTGCCCTTAAAGTGGCAATACCTACTGGTGCGTTGTCTAATATCGTTTGAATATATTTAATAGCATTATCGAGTCGTTTTTCATCTTGTTTGCGCTCAGTGATGTCAATGTGGGAGCCCAGCATTCTTATCGAGCGGCCAGAGGTATCCTGAATGACGGACCCTTGAGTCAGAATCCATCGATAGGAGCCGTCCTTGTGCAGAAACCGGAATTCTGATTGATGATTCTGCTGGGCATTGGCGATGCTATATTTTACCTTTTCGAGTGTCGGCACCAGATCATCGGGGTGCACACGATTTTCCCATTCCTTAAAGTCATTGTCAATTTCATGGTCTTTGTACCCAATTTGCTTTTTCCATTCGATTGAAAAGATGACTTTATTGGTAATGAGGTCCCAGTCCCATAAACCAACATTCGAGGCCTTGACAGCTTCTTTTTGACGTAAGATAGATTCGTTTAAATATTCCTGGGTCTCTTTAAGTTTAGTGACTGTTTTATCTAAAGCCTTATTCAGTTTTATAATAGAAACATATCTCCATAACAGCAAGATAGCAGTGATCAGGCCGAAAAGGGCACCCATCAAAAGGATAACCCTTTTAACGTTCCAGAAAGATTTTGGTTTGCCATGCCATTTTTCATAAATGGTCTTATATTCAGGCGATTTCATGAGTTGCTGAACAGCAGTCTCTAATCTCTGAAATAATTTTGGCTCCCCTTTGCGGATTGCAATACCCCGTTTGATCTCTTGAAGCGGTTGTCCAATAATTTTAATCTTGTTATCAAGTCCCATGCGAATGGCAAGCCCTTGAAATACCTGTTCAGGATAAACCGCCACATCAATCCCACCTGAAACTAATGCCATAAAAAGTTCTTCAGGCGATTTGTAGGCTTGAATATTTGACACACCTTGATTTTTAAGGAGAGTCATCCCCTGGTTAGTCTCAACAGCGCCTGCCTTTTTCTCATTCAACTGACTTAATTTATCTATATTGGAAGTTGCTTGTCGGACAAAGGCACTGATGCGAAATGTTTCATACGGCATAGTGAAATCATATAATTTTTGCCGCTCTGCTGTTATTCCCATATTTGGCAACAAAACTGCCTGGCCTTTTTGTACAGCTTCAACAGCATCAGGCCAATCATTATAAACGGCATATCGAATTTCAAAGCCACTTAATTCAGCGACCTTATTCATCATATCAATGGCAAATCCAGCAGGTTTACTGGTTTTTGAGTCGGTCAGATAATGTGGCTGCCAATCACGTAAAACAGCAGCAACAACTTCCTGAGAATTCCCGTTTTCTGAGTATCCATTTATTGGGCAGGCAAAAATGAATATAAAAATAATGATAAATGGCATTCTAAAGAATCGTATTTTGTCTACCCTCCATAGAAAATTCTTTGAGAATCAATGTAACATTTTGAAAAAATAGTATATCAAAAAACCAGAAATTGCAAAATTAATTGTGATTTTAGTAGATTTCACAGTGAATATATGGGGTATTATCTGTCAGGAGTTAAATTCGAAAAATTACCGAGCGCTTCTTTCACCAGTTCGGAATTTCGGGGAAAGGTAAGCTTACCACATATGGTATGGGCTATTTTTTAGACTCTGGTTAGAAATTCAACTATACTGGAAGATTCATGGGGCCATGTTTTAATAAAAAAATTAGAAGAATATCTCTGCTATTCTGTAATTTTAAAAGACTGGAATAGCGAGCCATATAGCCATTACCCTTAAAAGGTATATTCCTTTTTATCCAGTATTTTTCGAATGGTCTGGGCTGTTTCCTTCATGTTGATTGGCTTCATTAAGTAGGCTGCTAACCCCAATTCTTTTGCCTTTTCTTCATCAACAAGGGCACTATGGCCTGTACAGATAATGATGGGAATATCAGGGCGGATATCCATTAACTTTTCAGACAACTTAACACCCGTCATCTGGGGCATGGTCATGTCCGTTATAACCAGATCAAAATAACTGGGGTTTAAGGTAAATCGATCCAGCGCATCCTGCGGTGTCGTGGCCGTTTGAACTTTGTATCCCAGGCGCTCGAACATTCTTTGCACCATATTTACAATGGATATTTCATCATCCACAAATAATATGCTTTCACTTCCCCTGGGAATTTCCTGAATCGTTTCTTCTTCAACTACTGATTTTCCTTGTGCCAACGGAAAAAGTATGCTGAACGTGGTGCCTTTGCCAGAACTGCTGTCAACTGTAATATATCCGCTATGATTCTTTACAATTCCATGCACCACGGCCAACCCCATACCAGAACCTTTGCCCACCCCTTTTGTGGTAAAATAGGGGTCAAAAATTCGGTCTATGATCTTGGGGTCGATTCCCGGGCCTGTATCGCTTACCACTACCTTGACGTACTTGCCACTTTTTAAATCAGGATAGTCTTTGGCTGAATTATCGTCCAAAGTCACATTTTCAACTATGATGGTAATATTTCCGCCGCTTTGTTCCATGGCATGGGACGCGTTGATACAAAGGTTCATCATGATCTGGTTGATCTGGGTTGGGTCTGCAAGAATCGTTTCATCTGTGACAGAAATATTCTGCTCAATACCTATGGTGGTTGGAATCGTTGATCTCAAAAACTTGAGCGCATCTTTAATAACCGATGCAATTTCCATGGATTGCAGTTTCTGGTCGGTTATGCGGGTGAAGCTTAAAAGCTGTCTTACAATATTTGCTGCCCGAAGACTTGCTTTTTTGATCTCTTCAAGGTTGGAATGACCCGGGTTCCATTCAGGGACATCCGCTAAAGCCAGTTCAGCATTTCCCATAATAATACCCATAATATTATTAAAATCGTGGGCAATGCCACCTGTCAGGGTGCCGATGGACTCCATTTTTAAGGCTTGACGAAGGTGCGATTCCAACTTCTTTGTCTCAGTTATATCCGTTGCAATGTGTATAATCTTTTCAATGTTTCCGTTTGTATCGATAATGGGTGTACAAGATACCAAAAAAGTGCCGCCGAGCGCCTCCATTACCATCTCAACAGTTTCAAGTGAGCCTTTATGCAGAAGCGCTTCCATTGGACACGACTCAGGCGGCCTAACCGTTGTATGAAAAATGTCAAAACACTTTCTGCCTGTTAACTGCTTTTCAGACAGCCCCGTTATATTCAGTGCGGCTTTGTTGGCTTTTATAATGCCATTTTGCGGGTCAAGTATTATTGTTGGTTGACCGATTGCCTGAAAGATATCTTCCCATTCTTTTTGCGAAGCAATAAGTTGATCCTGGTAGTGTCTCCTCTCGCTGATATCTTGCATTACAGCCATAACGTGAATTTCATCATTTTCTTTTGTTATAACTGAAGTTGATATGGACAGGACCTTCTGAGTTTTATTTTTTGTTGTGATGACCCACTCTTCAGATATGATATCATCACCTAATCGCATGCTGGCCATTCTTTCAATAGCCTTTTTCTGAACCTCTGGATTAGAATACATACTTTGATACCAGCCGAGTCGATTAATTTCATCAATGGAATATCCCGTGATTTGATTCATTTTCGGATTCCAATGAGTGAATTTAACAAAGGGCTCTTCAATTATATTATGGCAAACACAGATACCATCAGCCGCACATTCAAGGATATCATTCAGGGTATTTGTCTGTTCATTTAATTTCTCTTCTGTCTTTTTTCTATCAGTTATATCTGTTGAGGTAGAAGTCAATGCAATGGGTTGGCCCTTATCATTAAATACGGCAACGGCAGTAACATGCACACAAAAAGTGCTGCCGTCCTTCCGGATGGCCTTATTTTCATCTTCCCAAGGCTTTCCGCTTTTGATGGTATGCATAATCTGCTCAAGCTTTTCTTCCACCATCCAAAAATTCCAAAAGGGTTTGCCTACAAAATCTTCAGGAGATTCAAAACCCCATCTATCAATAAAATAGGGATTCCCATATATTAAATTACCATCGAGATCTCCTATAGTAATAGCAATCGCTGAGGATGAAATTATTTTTTCTTTTAGTAGCAAACTTTCTTCAATTTGTCGGCGTTTCGAAATATCTCGAGTTGTACATATAATTTCTTTTATCTCGCCAGAATCTGGATCAGTTACTATCGTACTAACTGTTTCAACCCAAACATAGTGTCCTTGTTTATGCCTGATTCGATAGGAAACAGTGTAAACAACCCTACTATTTACAACTTGCTCATGGCTTTTTTTAATTTCTTCAATGTCGTCTGGATGGAAAAGGTCATATGCATTTCGACCAATTAACTCATTGGAGGTATAACCGATGAGATCAAAACATGCAGGAGATGAGTAGGTATAATTGCCTTCAGGATCATGTTTACTGATCATATCAACAGAATGATCAGCAAGTAATTTATAGTAAGCTTCATTTCTTTCAAGATCCTTGATCCTGCTTTCCTGTTCTTCATAAGTTAATTTTTGTTTCATAAATATTTTTCCACCATTGTTTAGATCAGATATGTTCTAAATTAATATTCACCCAAAGAGAGAAGATCTTATATCAGCATTACAACAAGGATTCTATAAAATCAAATTGTATGTGTAAGGATTTCTAAAAAACCTTACATCAAAAAGCTGGATCTTGCAAAAAAAATGATTTGATCCTGTTTCCTTATGAGCACCGGTATTATCTGTCAGGAGTCAAATTCTACAATTTACCGAGCGCTTCTTTCTCCAGTTCTCGCTTTTAAAAACAATTATAGACCACCACATCTGGTGTAGACAAATTTTTCATCTCCAGATTAAAAAATAAATTATATGGAAATAAGAAAAATCAAATTGAACACAGGTCCATTAAAGCACAATTGGAGATCAAAAACATTATTGTTCAGGTCTGGGGTATAATTTTTTAATTTGAATGAATATATATATTGGTACGTCGAATTTGGAAGAACTGCTTATGTTGCTGGTCTTGGTCCATATAATTTAATATCAAATAACAGACCAAAATTGTTCCCAAGCACAAGATACAGATTCTGATTTTAATTAAAAGTTAAAGGAATGCTCCAGCAATTATGCAATTTATGAAAAATTTCAAGAGTAAAAACTATAACCATTTTCCTTGAATTAAATTTTACTTTCTATCCAGCACTTTTCGAATGGTCTGGGCAGTTTCCCGTATACTAATTGGTTTCATGATATAGGCTGCCAACCCCAATTCTTTAGCCTTTTCTTCATCAACAAGGGCACTGTGACCGGTGCAGACGATAATGGGAATATCAGGGCGAATTTCCATCAGTTTTTCAGATAACTTAACACCCGTCATCTGGGGCATGGTCATGTCAGTTATGACCAGGTCAAAATGATCGGGATTTAAGGCAAACCGATCCAGAGCATCTTGTGGTGTCGTTGCGGTTTGAACTTTGTATCCCAAGCGCTCGAACATTCTTTTCACCATATTTACAATTGATATTTCATCATCCACAAATAATATGGTTTCACTTCCCCTGGGAATTTCCTGAATTGTTTCTGCTTCAACGGCTGCTTTTCCCTGTGCCAACGGAAAAAGTATGCTGAATTGAGTGCCTTTACCAAGGGTGCTGTCAACTTTAATAGATCCGCTATGGCTCTTGACAATGCCATGTACTACGGCCAACCCCATACCAGAACCTTTACCAATCTCCTTGGTTGTGAAATAGGGTTCAAAAATGCGGTCTATAATTTTGGAATCTATTCCCGGGCCTGTATCGCTTACCGCTATCTTTACATACTTACCGCTTTTTAAATCAGGATAGTCTTTGGCTAAACTATTGCCTAAAAGCACATTTTCAACAGTGATGGTAAGCTTTCCACCGGTTTGTTCCATGGCATAGGAAGCGTTGATACAAAGGTTCATCATGATCTAGTTGATCTGGGTTGGATCTGCAAGAATCGTTTCATCTGTGACACAAATATCCTGCTCAATATCTATGGTAGCTGGAATGGTTGACCGCAAAAACTTGAGCGCATCTTTAATAACCGGTGCAATTTCTATTGGTTGCAGTTTCTGGTCCGTTATGCGGGTGAAGCTTAAAAGCTGTTTTACAATACTTGCTGCCCGAAGGCTTGCCTTTCTGATCTCTTCTAAGTTGGTATGAGTCGGGTTCGATTCTGGAACATCCTCTAAAGCCAGCTCTGTGTTCCCCAGAATAATACCCATAATATTATTAAAATCATGGGCAATGCCGCCTGCCAGAATGCCGATGGATTCCATTTTTTGAGATTGTCTAAGTTGTTCCTCCATTTGTTTGCGCTCTGTGATATCCTGAGCAGCTCCCCTTAATCCAACAATTGCACCTCTTGCATCACGAACGACCTCTCCATGCACCCACATCCATCCCCGGTTCCCATCTTCTCGCAGTGTTTCCAACTCAAGCTCGTAGGGGATTCCAGTATCTTTAGTGTTATTCAGGGCCGTAGACAATTTCTTCCAACTCTCAGGGGTGAACAGTTTCTGATGTTCGGTATAAGGGGGTGGAGGAGATGTAGGATCAAAACCATACATTCTATAAAGTTCTTCCGACCAAACGACATGATTGCTCACAAGGTCCAAACGCCAACTGCCTACATGAGCAGTCCGTTGAGATTCCTTTAAATCTGCCTCACTCTGACGTAAAGCTTCCTCCGCGCGTTTGCGCGATCCACGATTTATCATCAACCAACCCAGAAGTGCTGTGGTTACAGGAAAAATCAATAACACGGGAAGACTGATTTTAGAAAGAACTCCCTTTGCAACTGGCCAAGGCAGTGAAAACATCCAGAGTAGCATGGCAATATGGACAACAATGCCGAAAAGATACAATTCACGTGTGGATATGTCTAATTCTTTGTTATGCCATAGATATCTCCAAACCAAACCGATTCCACCGGATGTTATAATAACAGCAACACCTGTCCACTGCCCGGCCCCGCTTAGATACAGACGAAAGCCTCCAGTCATGAACATTGCTAAAAGCGTGGGAACTGTTCCTAAAAAAAGCCCTGATATACTTAGAAGCACCGAGCGAGTGTCAAATACAACCCCTGGCATAAACATCCAGGGATTCATCATAATAGCAATTCCGATTACACCTATGACAATTCCTGTAAGAATTTCCCGGACAGCGTTTTCTGTAGTTTGGGGTATATTGTGAAATATTTCATAAATAAGGCTAAGTGCTAACAAGAGTGCAGCATTGTTGACCAATCCAATAATACTTGAAAATATCATCTATTTGAATATCCTGAACTTTTCTTCCACATTAAAATTCAAATATAACTTGCGTTGTTGACAATTCCGCCAGTATTCAATGATCCAAATTGTATCCGTAAAAGTTATTTTAATGAACGTTACATTAAAAAGTTGAAGATTGCAAAATTTTTGTATGATTTTAGAGGTTTTCCTCCTGCGTATTCAGGTATCATTAGAAACGAGTAAAATCAAACAAATTACATCTTTTAAAAAATCTTTAGAAGAAAATCACGCAACAAAAAAAAGTCGCAACATAATTGGAGATAAAAGGAAGGGGATATCCATTCTGCTATGGTGCAGATTATGTCTATCGATCAGCTGGGTTGGTCGGTGTTTTTAGGGTATTGACTATTATTATTAAAAGTCTTGGGAATTCTGAATCGAAACCCTATACAAGATTTTGCAATTGACCTGTTGGTGGCCGTTATATCCTTGCAATCTTCATTGACTGTGTTGTAAATTATATAGTTGTTAACTATTAATGGTTATTGCCCCGCTTAGATTGATTTTGAACGTATATATGAAATGATAAAGGAATAGCCGTATGATCAAAGAAATAGAAAAAAGACTTCTCGGCTTTATCAATAAGGATGAACTGGTTCGTTTGACCCAGGATTTGGTTAGGATTGATTCAGTGATTCGTCCTGAGACAGGAAATACAGAAGCCGGGGTCGTCCGGTTTATAGCTGACTGGATACAAAGAGAACTTGGAGTAAAACCACTTGTCCAGGAGGTGGTTCCCTTAAGGGAGAACATTATTGTTACCATTGACTCGGGTAAGCCCGGGCCCTGTTTGATGTTTGAAGGTCATACTGATGTGGTTTCCGAGGGCAATAAAGATCTCTGGCAGCATGATCCTTTTGGAGGAGAGATCCATGAAGGTAAAATATACGGCAGGGGATCCTGTGATATGAAGGCGGGTCTGGCCGTTAACCTTTTGACGGTCAAAGCCATGATGAAGTCCAAAATTGATTTCAAGGGAAAGATGAGACTTGGTATAGTATGCGATGAAGAAGACCTGATGCTGGGAATTCAGGATTATATTAAAAAGGGGCATGCTGATGATGTGGATGCCTGCCTTGTGTCGGAACCGGAAGAAAATCAGCTCTGCCTGAGTATGAAAGGAGCTTTGCGAGCCATAGTCAAGGTTAAAGGTAAAATGGCCCACGGGGCTATGCCATTGACCGGGATTAATACCAGTGTTCGAATGGCAAGGATCATTCTGGCTTTTGAAGCCTTTGAAAAAGCTGAAATGGATCGTTGCGGCAAGGACGAGTTTTTGGGTTGGCCCTCTGTGACGTTTACTGTGGTTCAGTCACCCCCGCCAGGTGAGCCCACACAATTGAATGTAATGCCATCGGAATCTGTGGGATATGTTGATATAAGAACCATTCCGGGTCAGGCTCATGAACAAATCAAGATGCAGTTGAAGGAGATCCTCAACCAACTTGCTGCAGATGATCCTGATTTGAATGCGCAAATAGAATTTATAGCTGATAAGCCTGTCGTGAGTATGGAAAAAGATGAGCCCATTGTCATGATTGCAGCAGAGGCGTACACAGATATCACGGGCAGGGAACCTGTTTATAATGGAGTTCCAGGCGCCACAGACGGGACTTTTTTAAGAGATTTAAAAGGTATACCATCCCTGGTCAATGGCCCGGGTCCAAGGCATTTACCCCATCAGACGGATGAATATGTACAGATCGAAGAAATGTTTGAATCTCTCAAAATTTATCTTTTGACAACCTATCGTTTCCTGAACAGGACCTAAGATTTAGGAAATTCATTATTCTCCATACATATCAGTTATCAGTTTTCGTAATTGAGCAGCTTCTAAAGTCGATAACCGATCAATCTTCTTTTTTAATCTCAGCTTACTAATGGTACGTATCTGATCAACAGCTATTTCTGCCTTTTTATTAGCACATCTGATTTGGAGACGGCTTCTCCATTGCAAATGCAATTGTGAGGTTAAAGGGCAAATGACAACAGTTTCTAAATATTTATTCATTTCATCCTGGCTAATGATGACAACGGGACGTATTTTTTTTATTTCACTGCCCATTGAAGGATTGAGATCAGCAAAGTATATTTCATATCTTTTAAATTTCAAATTCTTCATCATCCAATCCGTCCAGAAGGGTTGTGTCAAAATCATCCCAATTTTCTTTTTCATCAGCCATGGCCTTATAGGTATCTTCCCAGGAAAGTGTGTTGTCATCTTTCTTTCGAAGCAGCAGTCCCCTCTCTGTTTCCTCAAGTAAAAGGGATTGATTGAAACCATATTTTTGAAGAAGCAATTTAGGTATGCGAACTCCTTTGGAATTTCCAATAGGGACTAATTTAATGTCTCTTGTGCGGTTTTGTTTTTCCATATTTTTTCCCTCACACTATTGCTGATTTATTATGTATGTATTGTAATTACACCATGGGATAAAGTCAAGTGTCTAATTATCAGATTGCTTGTTCCAGGGGAGATTAGCACACTTTATATGTCCATCCTATATATTGCCCCGGAAAATATTAAAAAAGACGCTACATGCTTGGAGATATACTTTCCAGCAATTCAAACCCTGAAAATAATTTTCTGAAATCTGGCAGAATGATGTAAATATATTAGTAAGTGTAATATGGAAAAATTGCCCGTGTCAATGTCCTGGTTTATATATCGGAATGGAAAGTTCCATTATGGAAAAACATAAGACACCAGATGTAGTGGCTCCCAAATTTCGTCAGGACTGAGTCCTGTGAATTCAAGTGGTCAGTTTAGATCAGTTGTTTCCGTACTAAGACCTTGACCTCACAAGAAGCAATTTGTATATTCGTGTTGTCTGAACAACAGCTCATCCTGATTTGATATCAGATTTTCCTTCACCCGAATCCTATTCTTCCAAATCAACCACTTTCTGAATAATTAAGTTTTTAAACCATCAACAACAAGTGTGAGAGGTTTAAATGCCTCTGAGGCTACTTAATGCGACAAAAGGTACTTTCATTATTGAAAGTTTATGAAGACGAGGTCAGTCTGCTGTTGTGGACAACCGCCTTGCTTTTCCTTGTCCGAAGCTCGGGCATGATACTGAATAATTTTGCTGAAACTGCTTTTCTAAAACGATACGGAGTTGAATTTCTGCCCATTGTCACTATGATTAATTCCATACTGACTTTTGTTGTCACCGGCTTTTTAACAGTATTTATGAGCAAAGTGACAGGCATCCGACTCTTATCTTCCTTGTTTCTTTTCAGCGGTATCAGTGTGGTTATTGTAAGAATACTGATTCCTCTTGGATTCGAAATTATTTACCCGATACTGTTTATGCTTAAAAATCAATTTGAATTGCTGCAGGCTCTGCTGTTCTGGAATCTTGCCAGTGATTTTTTTAACACTCGGCAATCAAAACGGTTGTTTACCCTTTTATCGGCAGGCGGTGTGCTCGGATTGATTATAAGCAGCTTTGGCACCCGATTCTTTGACCGTGCTTTTTCATTAGATAATCTTTTATATCTTTATACGGCTACTACCTTTATGGGAGCTGTTCTGGTCGAAATGATGGGGCGACAATTTTCCGCACTTGTATTTTCTGGAGAAAAAAAAGAGACAGGAAAGAAAAAAGCTTCCATGGCCGAAGAGTTCAAAACCATCCTCCCTTTATTAAAAAAATCAACACTTTTAAAAATCGTACTGATTTTAAACTTTATGCCCAATGTGATTCTCACCATCATGAACTACCAGTTTTACTACGCCATTAATGATTATTTTGCTTCTGAAACCGATATGCTTCGGTTTTTTGCTTATTTCAGAGGATGGCTTAATATCATCAACCTTTTAATTCTTTTATTTGTTGGTAGAATTTATGGAAGATGGGGACTGCCTGTCGCTTTGATGTTTCATCCTTTTAACTATATTATTGCCCTTTTTGGGTTCCTGCTAAATTTTGGCATGTTTTCAGCCATGTATGCCAGGATATCAACTAACATTATCAAAACCACTATTTGGCTGCCCTCCAAAGAAATTTTGATAGGGCTTTTCCCTCTATCATACAAACGAATGATCCGTCCTTTTTTAAAAGGAACCGTTGTGAGAGCAGCAATTCTATTAAGCTCGGGGCTAATTCTTTTTTCTCAGAACCATATACATCCCAGATACCTGACCCTTGTCGCATTACCTTTTTTGATCACCTGGATAGCAGCATCAGTTCTCTTAAAGCATAAATACGCCAAGATTTTAAAGGACCTTGTTGCTAACAATCTGTTGGATTTAAAGAGGCTTGATCCTGAAGAACTGATTCAGGTGTTTAAAGAGGGAACGGCATTAGATGAACTCAAAAAATCTTTTTTATCTGCAAAAGGGGATGATGCTGTCTGGTATGCAAGACTTTTAAACAATTTCTCAATTGATGATTTTGATGCCATCATCCTCACAAATATTAATAATCAAGATGATCTCACAAAAATTGCGTTGGTAAAGATGCTTTCTCCAGAATTTTTCAGGACTTCAAGGGATCAGATTTTAAATTTATTAGACCCCAAAAAGACTGAACTGACCATTGCCATTTTAAAGCTTGCAGTTCTGCATCGCTTTGAAGATGTCAAAAAAATAGATTTAAAGCTGTTTGAAAATAATGAAAATCCGGTTGTCAGGGGATTTGCCATTGGCTGCATGTATTTTAATAATTCTGTTGAATATGAAAAAATTATTAATAAAATGGTGTTATCAAAAAATATGGAATTACGCAAATCAGGTATTATCAGTGCAGGCCTAACCGGGAAAATTGACTATATTCCGGTTTTAGAAAATATTTTGTATCAGGATGGTTTGGAACCTTTAATTCCAGACACTATTATTGCATTATCCAGACTTAAAGCAGATAACTTAAACCATATGGTGATGCAATTTTTGTCCAATGAGATAGAAGAAATAAGATTCACTGCCCTGGATGCATTTGAAATTAAGGATGAACCCACATTATTAAAGGCAGTACTTTTGCTGGGAGACCGTTCTAAAACCATACGGGAACTCGGAAAAAAGAAAATTCGGGAATCAATCTATGAAAATAATAAACTTTTGATTCAATCGTTGGCATTTCCTTCCACCCATATTCGTCAAGAATTGTTTGAATTGCTGGAGATGCTTGATATTAAAGACCTTGATGTGTTTATATTTGTGAAAGAGCATTTGAAAACTTGTTATAATTACATTGCCATGAGCCATCATCTTGAGAATCTGCCTGAAAGCAGATTCAGAAATCAGGTCATGGAACATTTGGTTCAGAAAAAAGAATTAGAACTTGAAAATATTATCAGAGTTCTTGCAATTCATGACCAGACAGGACGTATGCGAACCGCCTGGAGAGGGATCTTTTCACCTGATACCCGTCAAAGAGCCAATGCTATTGAACTTTTGAGCGATATTTTAGATAAGAAACTTTTTAATACCATGCTGCCTTTGCTTGAAAGTCCCAACCTGACTGTGGCATTGGCAGAAGGGAAAAAAGTAACAAAAATTCCAAGATTTGACAGATATGGAAAAGAGGTATTTATCACCCTGATATCATCAGAAGACTGGGTGGATGTTTTAATGGGACTGAGCCTGGCCCAGGATCATCCCTCTCTTCTTGAAGGTCATGAACTGCTGGAGAAACTGGAAGCATCAAATAACCGTATTATTATAGAAGAAGTAAAAATGACGCTTAGGAAAAAGAACAAAGACTCAAAAAATGCCATAAAACATGGCACTGAATTATTCTTTGCAGACAAACTGCTTCTTTTAAAAGAAATAGAAATATTTTCAGGACTCAATGTCATTGAGCTTGCAACCATTGCTTCAGTCACAAAAGAATTTGACTATCCCGCCGAAAAAACTGTCATAAAGCAGAACGATATAGGTGAAACCGTATTTTTAATTATTGATGGAGAGGTAGACGTTATCATGGAACTGCCCGATGAAAAACAGGTGATCATTGATAAAATTGACCCAGGAGGAGCATTTGGAGAAATGGCTCTAATAGATAATTCACTTCGTTCTGCCACCATACGAACCACAAAGAAATCGAGATTTTTAATTCTTCATAAACGAGAATTCAAAGAAACCGTCATGGCGTATCCAAGGATTGCCCTTCAGATTTGTTCGGTATTAAGTCGGCGTATCCGGCATTTACACAAAAGAGTGAAAGAGACACAATAAGTTAATCTTAATTTTAGCTGGGGTATATATACAAGAATGGCTTAGGATAAAGTTATTGGACCAATATAGTTTAAAATCTGGTCAAAAAATATAGTTCTCAGAAACCACAAAATATAAGGGCAAGTTTAATTATAATTCAGAAGGTTGCCCCTACTATTCAGGCAAGCCTGCTTTTCTAAGGGCTTTGACCGCTTTCTCAAACTGGTCTTGGTTTTTCGGCGCCATCACTTTATAATTTTTTATGGAAAAATTCGGCCTTAAATTAAGAAAGTTTTTTATCGTTGTTTTTGCATTTTGGGGCTGTCCAGAATAATCGTAAGTGATTGCCAGATATAAAGATGCCATCCAATTATCTGGCTGGCGTTTCAGAATGCTGCTAAAAATTTTGATTGCATTTTCATACTGCTTTAACTTCATGTATGAGATTCCTAAACTAATTGAATAAAATTGCTGAGCAACAGGATCGAGACGAATGGCTATTTTAATGTTTTCTAATCCTTTTAACGGTTGGTCAAGATCGTTGAATGCATTTCCAATGGCCCAATATGCAGCGGGGAAGTTGGGGTTAATCTCAATGACCTTTTTGAATGATACAATGGCATTAACATGTTCCTTTTTTATTAAAAAAATCCATCCTAACGCCTGGTGTGCATACCAGTTGTCCTCATCCAGGGATAAAGCTTTATTAACTGCTTCTGTGGCTTTAAGCATACAAACTTCAACGGGTTCACAATGGAACGAATAGATAGCACTAATGTAAACAAATGATAACTGGGCGTACCCGCTTGAAAATTCAGGATTGGCAGTTATTATTTCTTCAGTATTTTTTAATGCGGAAGCATACCCCCCCTTTGTTGGATTTAGAATATATCTACTGACCTTTTGAAATTTAATAAAGCTGTTGATATCACCAATTCCCTTTTTTGTGATTCCTTCAAGCCATGAATCAGTTAGCTTGATCCTGACAGCTTTCAGGATTTCCAATGTTATTTCATCCTGCAAATTAAAAATATCTTCAGCTTCCCGATCATAACGCTCAGCCCAGATGTGAGCCTCTGTTTCAGTATCTATAAGCTGGACCACAAATCGATAACGATCATCTAATTTTTGAATACTGCCTTCGATCAAATATCTGGCTCCCAGTTCCTGACCAATTTGCTGAACATTTATGGATTTATTTTTATAGGCAAATGTAGAATTGCGGGCGATCACAATGAATTGTTTTGTCTGGGCAAGGGCTGCAATTATATTTTCTGTGATTCCATCACAAAGATACTCCTGTTCCGGGTCTTTGCTCATATTGACGAAAGGGAGTACAGCAATGGAAGGACCCGTTGGAAAATTGAATTCCATCTTAGTATCAGGATCAATGTCAGCAGGTGCAGGCAGATATATATATTTCCAGTAAAATCCTGCAAATATTGTGGACAAAATTAATATTATCAAAACAGAAACCCTGGACAGCCACTTTTTTAACTGCCTCTTTTTTGCCGGAGGGACTGATACTTCTTTAATTCTTCTTCCAGCATCCTTCGTGTCCATGAGCACCTTGTACACCCTGACAGGATCAGAAATATTTTTAACTGCGTGTTCCCCGATGTATTCATATCCAAAACCCAGTTTTTTTTTAATATGATCGTAGGCACCTCTTGAAACACATACACCACCAGGCTCTGTAAGGCTTTCTATTCGGGCAGCTATATTGACACCATCTCCGTAAATTCTGCCTTTTTCCTGGATTATATCTCCAACGTTAATGCCAATTCTAAAAAGCATATGGCGAGATACAGAAAGTTTTTCATTTTCTTTTTTAAGTTGGGTCTGAATGGCAACGGAACACTGAACTGCATCAACAACACTTGTAAATTCTGCGAGAAGATTATCGCCCACTGCATCCACTACACTGCCGCTATAATCCTCTATCAGTTTGGTCATTAAATCACGATAGGCGTTTAAGGTCTGAATAGTAAATTCTTCATCGTCTCCCATCAACCGGCTGTAGCCAACGACATCGGCACTTAAGATAGCAGTTAATTTTCTTTTATATTTACTCTTGGACATGAAATCACCTTTAATCAAGAAGGTTTCATCACAATAAGAAAAAGATAAATGAGAAAAATTCATTTTAAGGGGAACGGGTCAATAAAAATGACGATACAACAAATTGTGGCACATGACAAATGGTATTACAGAAGTGAAATTCCATTATATAGGAAAAGGTACAATCAAATGAATCAAGGTTACATTAATATTAATTGAAGATTTTCTTGACGGCGTATCTATCAATTTTTATAGCAAACCAAAAATTGCAAATAACTTGCAGGATCTTTTATATAAAATTATGAGAGAAAAAATGTTTAGATTTGCTCCGATATTTTAAAGATTTCTCGCTGCTGACTATGTCTCTATTTATGTTGCCGGTAAATTCTAAATTTAAACATGAACACTGAGAAGACCAGAGTTTTCTGTATCATTGCCAGACACAGCATTTTGTAACCATTTGGGGGAAATGTTAATATTAACAAAATCCCCAAATAGATCTGTCTTCCTGAACAGGCACTAAGAACTAGTCGGTATTGAAACAGGCCACTAACCGGCCATGGTTCTCAAGCAGCTCCGGTGCATTATGAACGCAGGTTTTTGTGGCTTTAATACATCTGTCGATAAATGGACAACTCCCATGGATTTTTTCAAATAAAGGA
>Ga0209045_1000130_pt1 | contig 94328 bp, 106 predicted proteins | sample SaaInlLV_10m_DNA_4_FD_184664 | JGI IMG/M metagenome (GOLD analysis project Ga0209045, IMG submission 184664) | Marine microbial communities from expanding oxygen minimum zones in the Saanich Inlet - Saanich Inlet SI072_LV_200m_DNA (SPAdes) (version 2) | ecosystem: Environmental > Aquatic >...
CCGTAAGTTTGCTCCTCTATCTGCGGTGGATCAGAGGGAGTGAAGGTGGGTCAGTTTGAATGAGCACCAACAGTAGGTGGGTCAACTTTGTGAGCACTGGGTGGGTCAATCTTTGTGAGCGCTAAAGCCTTTGGAGATTGGCTCTCATCATCATCCAGAAGGTAACGCAACAGAACATTAGTATCGATAGCAATCATTAGTCAAGTGAGCTTATCATCGACTCTTCATCTGAGAAGGTTGAGTTCACTGTAAGGTTCTTTAGCAGACCTGCTGCTGCTCCGGCAACTTTCTTGACTACTGTGATATGCCCATCACTATCAACATAGCTTTCGTACTCATCCCCAGGCTCTATGTTGGCAAGCCGGCACTGTGCGATAGGTAGCGTGATTTGTCTTTTAGCGCTTACTTTTGGCATAGCGTAATCTCCTATTCAGAATTATACTTTAAAGATAGCACCATTCTTTACAATTTACTAGAAAGTAAAGAATGGTGTCTGACGGAGTCAGGGGTTGGCTTTGACCAAGCGGGACACAGGGACTCGCCCTGCAACATATAGCCTCTCATAACTCTCCAGACGGTCGCCAAGTGGTGACCAAAATGCGCTGCAATTTCCCGGTAACTATATGTTCCAATTTGGTATACCGCAATGATTGCGGTATTTAAGATGAAATATCATATAGAGATGGAGCTGGTGGTCGGCGTTGCTTGAGGGGAACAGTCATGTAGTCAGCGCACAAGAACTCCCATTAGCCCCTACAAATCCGTTATGACATCTCTCTAAATCGTTCAACTTCAGCGGGTAGGTGCTCCACTAACCAATCGTGGATAACTGTAGTAACGATAACTAAGGGGGCGTGTTTGTCCATTATAAATAGGTTGACCTTATCGATGAATCTCTCATGCTCTCGTACCTCATACTCGAAAAGTTCTCTGTCACCACCTTGAAAGAATAACCGCTCTTCTGCGTCAAAGTGAGCGGTCATAACCTTTACAAGTTTTAACAATGTGATTAAACAGGAAGCCCGTGTTGTAAAAGCACCATAGCAGCTACCAACGAGTTGGTTGTAGAGTGTGATAATCTCTTTATGCTGTCTATCGAGGTGAGGATACCCCGTAGAGTGATGAGTTTCATCCCAGTAGATTTCTTCCACGTTGTCAGTTGGGTCCAGTGGGTTTCCAGAGGCGCTATAAGTCATTTCTTTCCCTTTTTTCATAGCCAGTTTCTATACTTGATAGATTAGTATTTTTCTGTACAAATAAAAGGGAAAACTCCAACATACCCCATAAAAAACATATTGTTATATAATGAAAATTACAATTATGAGTACTGGTTTATTGTTGAATATGACAAAAATATAATCTTTGTTATAATTCTTATAGCCTAACATCGAAATATTGCTTCAGAGGTGGCCTGGCGTTTAAATTATTGCCAATCCAATAATATTTTCTATAATCACTTTGGCCCCCTCTGCTGGAGGAGAAAATTAGCGCAACCACTTTGGTGGAGAGGGGCACCAACTCCACTACCCGCAAGCCGTTCTAGCCTGTAGTATCCGCTGTACCTATAATCTTTGACAGTCAACACACCACAGTGTAGAAATAGCACTTTACTACTAAGGAACCCCTGAATAAGTCATGTGTAAATGCCTAACGCCCATAGCGCCCATAGCGCCCATAGCGCCCAATATCTTCGTTGAAAACCTTGCTAATAGCCTGCTATTGGCTGCGATCTTCGCCTTGATCTTGGACACTATGGACGTGATTCAAATTACCCAGACTTGTTCAGAGGTTCCCTAATACCAGCATTCATCTCTCATGATCAGTATACGAGCCATCACTCTTTTCACTTTTTTGTCCATAGCAACAAACATAGGCCATGCAATAGAGCGCACCCCTATTGGAGCCTCCGGTATTGTCTCTGCCGGCTATATTGATAAGAAGAGAGTCCTCGAAGTCGAATTCAAGAGCGGTAAAATCGTTCACTTCTACAAAGTGCCATTCTCAACTTATGACCGTCTGATCGAATCAATATCAAAAGGAAAATTCTATAAAAACAATATCAAAGGAAGGTTCAAACACAAAACTGTCGGTATGGTGAAAAAGAAAAAAGGCAAAGGTAAAAAAAAGAAGAAGAAAAAGAAGACAAAAAAGAGAGAGTAGAACATAGGACTCTTAACTATTCAGAAGTGTGTGAATCGTTATTCCTAACCTTTGTAATCAACAACATGATAACCACCAATGCATCTACCCTCCTTCTGTGGTCGCCATTCAGAATGCTGATCACAGATTTAGAGACCTCTGCCCCAACGGTTACAAGATAAGTATGATCTTGTTAAGGCTACTGGTTCTCCTGTTTTTCACCTCTTACAGTCAGGCTCAATGGAGTCAGCAGCATTTTTCCAATATCAAAAAACAGTGCATCAAAGCATCCACTCAAAAAATACTCAAGCGCTCAACAAATATTCAACAAATCCAACAGGTTATCGAAAATATTGGGGCGACTAATAGCACCGCAAACAGCATTAAAGAGAAATTTGAACTATTAAATATTCTGGAGTTTGAAGAGGTCATACAGCAGACTGGAGGTGTTCAGAACCACCCTGTCTACATCGATTTTTACTGTCGCTGTAAAGCGAATGCAATCGTACTTGATTACAGTGAAGAAAATGCTGAAGGCAACATATCTGCTATTTTTAGCCGATTTGATGCCTCAATGAAAAACATAAAGTGTATGCAACAGGCCACCAAAGAGGCTAATCGTCACACCGGTTTTCAATAACCTGCGACTATTTTATATTCAATAACACTCTTCAATTTCTCAATTTCATAGTATCAATCTATTCAGAGTATCAATCTATTCAGACTGGGTTACTCTCATCGATAAAATGACACTCCAGACCATACTGCTCACGGACCCACTCTCCCAACGCCATGACACCACCTCGCTCTGTCGCATGGTGACCACAAGCCAGATAACAAATCCCCAACTCCATCGCTTCATGGTAAGTGCGTTCTGAAACTTCGCCCGAGAGATAGGCATCCAATCCAGCCTCTGCTGCATGGACCAGATAGTCTTGTGCGCCGCCACTACACCAACCAATGCGCTGAATGGGGTGCTGATGACCTGCAATCACCAACGGGGGGCGCCCTTCCAGGCCTGCGGCCACTTTTTCACTCAATTGGTCCAGGGTAAGCGGCTGCTCAAATTCACCCTGGCAGACCAGTTCAGCCTGCTCCAGAGTACCCTTTATTTCGCAGCCGAGTCGTTGTCCCCACTGTGCATTGTTACCCAATTGGATATGACCATCGAGCGGAAGGTGGTAAGCCACCAGATTAATCTCGTGCTCTAACAATTTTTTCAACCGCTGCTGCTTCAAACCAACAATACGGAGCTCTTCACCCTTCCAGAAATAACCATGATGAACCAGTAACAGGTCCGCTTTGCGCTCAATCGCAGCATCAATCACATTCTGTGAGGCTGTAACGGCAGTCACAATCGTATTGATCTCATCTCGCCCTTCAACTTGCAGCCCATTGGGTGCGTAGTCCCGATATCGATCAATCTCCAATAGCGCATTCAGTGATTCAACCAGCTGATTTCGTCTCATTCCATATCCATACTTTCAATTATTAGCAAGTATTTGTATCACAATTTCGTTATCATCTGTGCATGAATTCATCCATTACCGCATTGATTCGGCTGGCCACTTTTGCTTTGGCAGGGCTCTTTCTGCTGATGTTGCTGCGCCCGGAAATCTTTGTCCGTTCTGGGCCTGTTGTGGAGATTCAGCAGAGCGAAGACCACCCCATTGGTATGGGTCCGGCTTCGTACGCAGATGCTGTAAGTAGGGCCGCACCTGCTGTAGTAAATATCAATACCGCCAAGGTGGTGACCGAACGTCGTATCAGCCTGTTTGATGACCCGATCTTTCGCCATTTCTTTGGTGAACAACTACAGGTAGTACCACGCAAACGGCTGGAAACCAGCCTGGGTTCCGGGGTTATTGTCAGCAAAGAGGGGTATATCCTGACCAATAACCACGTGATTGATGGTGCAGACGAGATTCAGATTTCACTGCATGATGGACGAACCAGTAAGGCACGTTTGATCGGCAGTGACCCCGATACCGATCTTGCACTGTTACAGGTGAAAATGGATGCACTACCCGCCATCACCTTTGGTCAGTCAAAACCACTGCGTGTCGGTGATGTAACGCTGGCGATCGGTAACCCCTTTGGGGTTGGGCAGACCGTCACCATGGGGATTATCAGCGCCACCAACCGCAGTCAGCTCGGTATCAGTAATCAGGAAAATTTTATTCAGACCGATGCTGCGATCAATCCGGGCAACTCTGGTGGCGCACTCATCGACGCACACGGTAACCTGATCGGAGTCAACACCGCTATTTTCTCCAAAACCGGGGCCTCTCATGGCATTGGCTTTGCCATCCCTGTCGCCACCGCACAACATGTGATGCAACAGCTTATTGAACATGGCAAGGTACTGCGAGGCTGGATAGGGGTGGAGATGCAAAACCTGACACCCGAGCTGGCAAACTCTTTTGGAGTAGCAACCACCCATGGTGCTATTGTGGCTGGCATCTACCGCGATGGACCTGCCGCAAAAGCGGGACTCACTCCAGGTGATATCATTACCCATGTAGAAGGGAAAGCAATCCAGAGTGGTGAAGAGATTGCTCATCATGCGCTCAACCAGCCAATTGGCTCTATCCTCAAGCTCAGCGGTACCCATAACGGTAAAGCAGCCAGCTGGCACGTCACTATTCAACCCAAGCAATAGCTGCACTCTACCCACCCAGGGCCAAGGAGCCCACAAAATATCATGACAGAATCCAATAAAGAGTCGGCACAGCCCTCATTCGCTACGCTGGGGCTTGCCCCTGATGTACTTCAGGCTATTGTCGAAATCGGCTATGAATCCCCTTCTCCTATTCAAGCGGAGGCGATCCCTCATCTACTGGAAGGAAGAGACATTCTTGGACAGGCACAGACAGGCACCGGTAAGACCGCTGCCTTTGCGCTACCACTCTTGAGCCGAATTGACCTCAACCTGAAGAAACCTCAAGTACTGGTACTGGCACCAACCCGTGAATTGGCCATTCAGGTCTCTGAGGCCTTTCAGCACTATGCCAACAAACTTAAGGGGTTTCATGTTGTCCCCATCTATGGTGGCCAGGACTATCGTCAACAGCTACGGGCACTGGATCGAGGTGTACATGTCGTTGTCGGCACACCCGGCCGGGTCATGGACCATATGCGTCGAGGTAGCCTTAAACTCAACACCCTGCGCTGTCTTGTGCTGGATGAGGCCGACGAGATGTTACGCATGGGCTTTATCGATGATGTGGAGTGGGTACTGGAGCAAATTCCCAGAGAACACCAGACCGCCCTCTTCTCTGCCACCATGCCTAACCAGATTCGCAAGATCTCTGAGACCTATCTTAACAACCCTGCACTGGTCAGCATCAAGGTCAAAACCACCACTGCAGAGACGGTACGCCAACGCTACTGGATGGTGAGTGGAATGCACAAGCTGGATGCACTGACCCGAATTCTGGAGGTGGAAGAGACCGATGGCATCATCATCTTCTCACGTACCAAGACCATGACCGTTGAACTTGCTGAAAAGCTCTCCGCACGTGGTTTTGCCGCCGATGCACTGAATGGCGATATCCCACAGAAGATGCGGGAACAGATTGTCAACAAACTCAAAGGAGGGCAGCTTGATGTGCTGGTAGCAACCGATGTCGCTGCACGCGGGCTGGATGTGCCACGCATCAGCCATGTTATCAACTATGATGTCCCGTACGATACCGAATCTTACGTCCATCGTATTGGACGCACCGGACGCGCCGGACGCGAGGGGGATGCCATTCTCTTTATCGCCCCTCGTGAAAAGCGGATGCTCCATTCGATTGAAAAAGCGACCCGTCAGCGCATCACCCAGATGGATCTGCCAACCCGTGAACAGATCAATACCCACCGTGTCAATCGCTTTAAGCAGCAGATTACCGATGCACTCGGCAAGGAGGAGCACCTTGACTTCTATCGGCAAATTATCGAGAGCTACCGGATGGAGCAGGATATCCCCTCACTGGAGATCGCAGCCGCTCTGGCCAGCATGTCGCAAGGTGACAGCTTGTTACCGATGAAGCGTGAATCACGTAAGGAAAAGACGCGAAGTGAAAAGCCTCGAAAAGAGAGGACAAGTCGCGATAGCCGCAGCAGCAAAGAGGGACGTAATAGCGATCGCAAGGAACACCGTAAAGGGGGGAAATCCGCTCAATCAGAAACGCATAAAAAGAACAGCTCAAATAAGCCACGCGATATGGTTCCTGAAGGCTATGAGCGCTATCGTATCGCTATCGGCAACACACACAATATTCAGGCAGAGCAGATTGTAGCCACCATTGCTGATACTGCCGGGCTCTTTCATGATGATGTCGGGGCTGTCTCCATGCAGAGTTCCCATAGCACTGTTGATCTTCCTGCTGGGATGCCACGTGATGTATTCCGTGCGCTTCGGAAAAGCTGGGTCTCTGGACAGAAACTAGAGATTGAGCATATCAAAAGCGAGACCTCCGAGTCCCGACCACCTCGTTCCAAAAAACATCACACTGATGAACCTCAGAGCAAAAAACGGAATAAACGTAAAGGGCCTGCAAAAGGGGGGAAGGCGGGAAACACTCCACCAAAGAAACGTGCAAAAGCACGTAAGCCCAAACAGGACAAGTAATTTAGGGTATTGTGACTTGTTGAATAGAAAGAATATTCAGCAATTATGTGGGAAAACTTCAATAACATTAGCTGAATTTCTAGATGATTTTGCCTCTATATGCTTACCTGTGGATGTATGGTTTTTGTGGCGACCGAACCTAAAAGATGAGGCAGATAATCATATTATTGAGTTAGGGAACCCCTGAATAAGTCATGTGTAAATGCCTAACGCCCATAGCGCCCAATATCTTCGTTGCTCGACCTCGTTCCTCGGTTGAAAACCTTGCTAATAGCCTGCTACAAGGTGAATTGCGCTTGCGCAAGAGAAGGTGCCCTGGGGTATTGGCTGCGATCTTCGCCTTGATCTTGGGCGCTATGGACGTAATTCAAATTACCCAGACTTGTTCAGAGGTTCCTTAGCTGTAGCAGCAAATGTGGAATACATTGTTACTAATAATTTACGAGACTTCTCGTATCCTGAACTTAAGCATGCAAATTTTGAGGTGATTTCACCAGAACACTTAATTAAGGAGATTTAGATCATGAGCACGCTATCTATTCGGCTACCTGATGATGTTACAGATCGTTTAAAAGCATTGGCTCAATCGAGAAAGATTAGCCTTAATAAATTAATGTTTGAGCTATCTACACGCATTCTTGTTGAGGAGGATTCTAAAAAATTATTTGAGGCGGCTCAACTTCGTGGTAATCGGACGAGATGCCTTCAAATGCTTGATGAACTGGATGCTTTAAACGTCCGAGAGCAATCTTGAAGGCTCAACCAAGAAAATCGGACAATTTTCTCCGAACAACCCGATCTTCTGGATACCCGTAACTCATAGGCTCTATCATCACCGCTGATTAGGGCCTCTTCACACAATCAGAGTCGGGTACGTAATGCATCCATAAGCTGGTGATTCTCTTGCGGAGTACTCACTGTGACCCGCAGACAGTCTGCCAATACACCACCTGCTGGCGAGAGATTCTTGATCAACACACCCCCCTCCTTCAGCGCTTCAAATAGGCGATCCGCTGAGCCATCTGCCACTCGAATCAAAACAAAGTTAGCTTTACTGGGGTAGACCTTCACCACCCCTTTCAATAGTGAAAGCTGTTGCAATAACTGTTCTCGCTCAGAGCGTAATATGGCAGCCTGCACCTCCAAAACCTCTGCATGACGCAGGATAAAGGTAGCCGCATGTTGGGTCAGCACATTGATATTGTAGGGTAGACGCACCTTGTTGACCTCATTGATCCAGTGCGCTGCCCCTGCCATCAACCCCAGGCGCAATCCAGCCAGCCCCATCTTGGAGACGGTACGCATCACCAGTAGATTTTCATAGTGGGGCAATGCTCCCATAAAGCTCTCTTCTGCAAACACATGGTAAGCCTCATCCACCACTACAAAGCCGGGAGCCATGGAGAGGATCTTCTCTATCGCAGCACGATCAAACAGGTTGCCCGTCGGGTTGTTGGGGTAAGCAAGAAAGACCACAGCGGGCTGATGCTGTTCAATAGCCGCCACCATTGCATCGAGGTCCAGTTCAAAATCTACATCTAGTGGTACACCGACAAACTCCATCCCTACAAACTGGGCGATCATCTTGTACATCACAAAGGTGGGCTCAGGTGCCAGAATAGTGCGTCCTGGCTTGGCCACCGTCATCATCAACAACTGGATCAGTTCATCAGAGCCGTTACCGAGCACGATCTCAAACCCCTCAGGCACCTCCATCACCTTATGTAACTCTGCCACCAGCTCACGTGCTGCCGGGTCCGGATAGCGATTGATCTCTGCATCAGGCAGCGATTTTAGCCACTCCTGCTGTAACTCTTCAGGCCACTGGTATGGATTTTCCATTGCATCCAGCTTGATCCAGTCTCCAGGGGCGGGGACATGGTAAGCAGACAACGCTGCGATTTCAGGGCGAATCCAGTTTTTCACAACTTAATCTTTGATACGGAACTCTGCTGACTGCGCATGTGCAGTCAGCCCCTCTCCACGCGCCATCACCGATGCAGTCTTACCCAGTTCTGAAGCGCCCTCAGCAGAGCACATAATCAGGCTGGAGCGTTTCTGAAAATCGTAAACACCTAGAGGAGAAGAGAAGCGTGCAGTACGTGAGGTCGGCAATACATGGTTTGGTCCGGCACAGTAGTCCCCCAACGCCTCTGCTGTGTAGCGCCCCATAAAGATGGCTCCCGCATGCTTAATGCTGGGCAATAATGCCTGCGGGTCTTCTACGGAGAGCTCCAGATGTTCAGGTGCAATGTAGTTGGTCACCTCCAATGCCTGCTCCATCGTCTCCACCTGAATCAGTGCGCCGCGATCTTTCAATGCGGTACGGATAATATTTGCACGCTCCATTCCATCCAGCAATTTATTGATACTCTGCTCTACTGCATCGAGGAACGCTGCATCGGGAGAGATCAAAATCGACTGCGCATCCTCATCATGCTCTGCCTGAGAGAAGAGGTCCATCGCAATCCAGTCTGGATTTGTCTCACCATCGCAGACCACCAGAATCTCGGAAGGACCGGCAATCATATCGATCCCTACAGAGCCAAACACCATCCCCTTGGCAGTCGCCACATAGATGTTACCCGGCCCCACAATCTTGTCTACCTGTGGAACCGCCTCAGTTCCATAGGCCAGTGCCGCTACAGCCTGTGCGCCTCCCACCAGAAAAACCTTATCCACATCAGAGATTGCTGCTGCCGCCAGCACCAATTCATTAACCACCCCATCTGGAGTGGGTACCACCATAATCAACTCTTTAACTCCCGCCACTTTGGCTGGAACTGCATTCATCAATACCGATGAAGGGTATGCTGCTTTACCGCCGGGAACATAGAGACCCACACGGTCCAGTGGTGTCACCTGCTGTCCAAGCAAGGTGCCATCTGCCTCGGTGTAGCTCCATGACTCTGTCTTCTGGTGTTGATGGTAGAGGCGCACCCGCTCTGCTGATAATTCCAATGCCTTGCGTTGATCTGTTGGTAGGTTATCAAGTGCCTGCTGCAGACGCTCCAGCGGTAACTCCAGCTCTTCCATGCTGGAGGCATCCAGACGATCAAAACGGTTGGTGTATTCAACCAGGGCAGCATCTCCGTGGCTGCGAATTTTATCCAGAATCTCTCTAACAGTCTGGTTCACTTGGTCATTGGAGACACCTTCCCAAGCCAACAACTTCTCCAGCTCGGCATCAAAGCCAACATCGGCACGATTCAATCTTCTCATGGTGACTATCCTTGACGTTTTTCTACTGCAGCGGCCATCAACTCAATCAGTGACTTCACCTGCTGGCTCTTCATCTTCATTGCAGCCTTGTTAACCACCAGACGGGAGCTGATATGGGCAATCTCCTCCAGAGGCTCAAGTCCATTGGCTTTCAGCGTATTCCCGGTCTCGACCAGGTCAACAATACGGTCGGCCAGCCCCACCAGTGGTGCCAACTCCATTGCGCCATAGAGTTTAATGATCTCCACCTGCTGTCCAAGCGAAGTAAAGTAGTCCTGAGCCGACTTCACATACTTGGTAGCAATGCGCATCCGCCCCTTGGGTTCAGACGCACCAACCACACCAGCTGTCATCATTCGACACTTGGCAATCTGCAGATCCAGTGGTTCATAGAGGTTTTCTCCACCATGCTCCATCAATACATCCTTACCTGCAACACCGAGATCCGCAACACCGCGCTCTACAAAAGTGGGGACATCGGTTGCACGGATCACAACCACTTTCACATGAGCCAGATTAGTATCCAGAATCAGTTTTCTGCTGGTAACCGGGTCGTCGACTGGACGAATGCCCGCCGCCTCCAGAAGAGGCAAGGTATCCTTATAGATACGCCCTTTTGAAAGGGCAATAGTCAGTGGCTTTTCCATCACTCTATTGTAACTGATTCAGCGCTTTTACCACAGACAACAACTCACCCCAGGGGGTGATTTAACCCATCAGTGACGTGACCGAGAGTTATTGCGCAGCTGTTTGGCATGCTCATTGAGCATCTTGTTATGCTCTTGAAGTTGCATTTTTATCTTCTCGATCTCACTATTTTTCGCTGCGAGCCGCTTCTTGAGCTTTGCCGAGATTGAGTCATCACTGCTCTCTTCATCTGCAGTATCACCCATCTCATGGATTGCATCATCAACCCTTCTAGCCTTCTCATTCAAAAAGAGTGTTGCAGCGGCTGAAGCAACCGTCACAATTGCAAGGGGTAGTAGTGGTACCATTTTTCTCTCCTCTCCAGATCACAAAAAACTGTTTTCAAACAACATAACCTACAGTAACAAACACTTCTCGAACATTTAAACAAATCATATCATTGTCTTACGGCAAACGCTCTATCTCGGCCCCCAGCTGCATCAATTTCTCTTCAATCGCCTCATAACCTCGATCAATATGGTAAATTCTATCAATAATAGTCTCACCTTTCGCTGCCAGTGCTGCCAGAACCAAGCCTGCTGACGCACGCAGGTCCGTTGCCATTACTCTGGCCCCCGTAAGCCCCTCCACCCCCTGTACAACTACCGTATGACCCTCCATCTGGAATTCGGCCCCCATACGTTGCAGTTCAGGTACATGCATAAAACGATTTTCAAAGATCGTTTCCGAGATGACACCGATCCCATCTGCAATTGCATTCATTGCCATGAACTGTGCCTGCATGTCGGTCGGAAATGCTGGGTGCGGCGCTGTTGTAAAGCTGACTGCTTTTGGGCGTCGCCCCTCCATATCCAATACAATCCGACTCTCTTCTATCTGTAATTTTGCCCCCGCCTCTTCAAGCTTCAATAATACCGACTCTAGCAGTAACGGATCTGTATCAATCAGCTCAACATGTCCCCCGGTCATTGCAGCAGCAACCAGATAAGTGCCTGTCTCAATACGATCTGGAATGACCCGGTAGCGAACCCCTTGCAGAGACCGAACCCCTTCAATGGTGATCGTGGTACTGCCGGCACCCGAAACCTTTGCCCCCATCGCATTGAGGAAGTTGGCCAAGTCAACCACCTCCGGCTCACGAGCCACATTCTCCAATACCGTTTTTCCCTCGGCCAGCGTTGCTGCCATCATCAGGTTTTGAGTACCCGTCACGGTAATCGAGTCGAGCAGAATATGTGCTCCCCGGAGCTTTCGTGCGGTCGCATGGATATAACCATTTTCAATATGGACTTCCGCACCCAACGCCTTCAACCCATCCACATGGAGATTGACGGGTCGTGCGCCAATGGCACATCCTCCCGGTAGAGAAACCTTGACCTCCCCCACTTTTGCCAATAATGGTCCCAGCACAAGAATGGAGGCTCTCATCGTTTTTACCAGGTCATACTCAGCCACTGGCAGCATTACGCTTGAGGTATCAATCTCAAGCCCTCCTCCATCTGTCAGCGTCACCTTGCCCCCCATTGAAGAGAGCAGACTCATCATCGTACTCACATCCTTCAACTGAGGTACACGCTGCAGTGAGACCTCCGTATCTGCAAGCAGTGAAGCGGCCAGGATTGGCAAAACTGCATTTTTGGCTCCAGAGATGCGCACTTTGCCTCTCAGAGGTGTGCCGCCCACAATGCGTAACTTATCCATTCATCATCCTCGCAACTTATATCCAGAGCGTAACAGGAGCACTGAGAGCAGCGTCAACATCAGCAAAAACAGTAGTGCAACGGTCAGACTCTGTAGATAAGCCACATCGGACACCCCCAGAAAACCAAACCGAAAGCCGTCAATCAGATAAAAAACCGGATTCCAGGCTGAGAGCTGTTGCCAGAACGGTGAGAGGTCCTGAATGGAATAAAATACACCACTCAGAAAAGTGAGGGGCAGAATGATGAAGTTCTGAAACGCGGAAAGGTGGTCATATTTTTCAGACCAGATCCCCGCAATAACCCCCAAAGCACCCATCACTCCACTGGAGAGCACCGCAAAAAGCAGCACCAATCCCGCTGAGTAGAGAGAAACAGGTATCAATAGGGATGCAATGATCAAAACAGCCCCTCCCGTAACCAGCCCACGTACCACTGCTGCCCCTAAAAAGGCCAGATAGAGTTCCACCGAGGAGAGCGGAGCCAGTAACATGAAAACAATATTGCCATTCATTTTAGACTGTAGAATGCTTGAAGAGCTATTGGCAAAGGCATTCTGTGCCAGCGTCATCATCACCAAACCCGGAACCAGAAAACTGCTGTAGCTGTGCCCCTCATAGACCACAACCGCCTCCTCAAACACAACACCAAACACCAATAGATAGAGCAGTGTAGAGACTGCCGGCGCCAAAACCGTCTGTACGGAAACTTTGAGAAAACGCCACACCTCCTTGCGAAACAGTGTCCAGCAGCCAAACAGGTTGAGTGTCACGCCCCCTCTCCTGTCAATCCGAGAAAAACCTCTTCCAGTGTCGGTTCACGCAAACGCACATCCTGTCGAACAATACCCAGCATCTCCAACTGCTGCAGGAACCGGTTCTGCCCCTCTACATCACGAGGAAGCTGCAGTTGAGTCCGGTTTCGACTACTGGAGACCCTCGCTGAAACCAACCACTCCGGCATTTTCTCACCAAGGTGACGCTCAATCACTGCGATCTGATGTGGATAGTCGGCAATCAACTGCTGCTGCTCATTGAGCGCCACCAGCTCCCCCTGGTCCAGAATCGCGATCCGATCACACATCGATTCAGCCTCTTCCAGGTAGTGGGTTGTTAAAACAATAGTATGCCCCTCCTGATGGAGGCGGTGTGCAAAAGACCAGAGCGCCCGACGCAACTCCACATCAACCCCCGCTGTAGGTTCATCCAGTACAACAACCGGTGGACGATGGACCAGAGCCTGAGCAATGAGTACACGCCGTTTCATCCCGCCAGAGAGGCGCTGCAGGTTCTCATTCCGTTTATCCATCAGGTTGAGGGTAACCAGCAACTCCTCCAGCCAGGCATCGTTCTCTCGACCCCGACCAAAATAACCTGACTGAATGGTTAGCATCTCCCATACGGTAAAAAAGGGGTCATAGACCAGCTCTTGCGGGACAATTCCGATATGGTTTCTGGAGTGTCGATACTGCGTAACTACATCATGCCCCATCACCCGTATGTGACCGGAGCTTGGGCGGACCAACCCCCCCATAATATTGATCAGCGTTGATTTCCCTGCACCATTCGGTCCAAGAAGACCAAAAAACTCTCCACTCTCTACTGAGAAACTGATCCCCTTCAAGGCATCTGTAGTTGGATAGCGTTTCTCTACCTCTACAAGTTCAAGGGCAGGTTCAGCGCTCATTGCACAATGGTATCGACAGAGAAAATATCATTCACACCACTAATTTTAGCTAACCGTCCCAGCTGGTGAGGTGGATTAAGCACTGTCAATCGCCGCTGCTGCCGCCGTAATTGCCGAACCCACTCAATCAACAAGCTCAACCCCGCACTATCAATGCGTTTTACACTTCGTAGATCCAACTTTACATCGCCCTGTGTACCAAACAGAGGGGATGCTTGCCTGAGTGCATCAACCACCGTATCAAAAGTGAGTTCACCTTTAACAACCACTACACCCTCGCTCAAGGATAGTGAGAATTGACTCACCCTTTACCTTGCTTCTCGGGAGCACTGCTCTCCTGATTATGAGAAGAGAGGCGCTGAATCAGCCCCTCCAACCCCACCTTTCGTATCTCAGCCGCAAAGGTAGAACGGTAATTTTTGATTAAACTGATTCCATCTACAATAATATCGAAAACCTTCCACGTTCCCTGTTTGTCTTTACGCACACGAAACAACACGGGTACTGAAGGAGCCCCCTCCCCGCTGGAAAACTCTGACCTAACAACAGCATCTTTACGTTTTGGGTCATGATGAAAGGGCTTAAAGGTAACACTTTTCCCTCTAAACTCCAGTAGTGCAGCAGCATAGGTACGAATCAACATCCCTGCAAACTCATCCATAAAACGTTGTCGTTGACTGGCTGTTGCTGTACGCCAACTTTTTCCAATAATCCAGCGAGACATCAACTTCATATCCAACAGAGGCAGTACAAACTCATCAACCAGCTCATTCGCGAAGGGTTGCACCTGGTCTGGGTTTTCCCTCAGGAAATCCTCTCTTTTTGCCAGACGTTGCATCACTGCATGGGTCAATCTTTCCATGGTGATATCCGGGGTCACTACGTCTGCACGAACCGGGACCAATACCAGCCAAACCAGCAGGCCGAAAATAGAAATTCTGTTATATTTTTTCAAACTAATCACCCCATTTCACATATTATTGTGTGTGTTCCCGATAACATCTATTAAATTCAGATGGCGCTCTGCACTATTTTCGCTGTTTAGCTGCCAATGGACAAGTAATACTATTACTGATCTTTATCCGTCTGATTAAAAAGGAATTGACCGATCACCTGCTCCAGTGCAATCGAAGATTGAGTCATTCGCACCTCATCTCCGGGGTAGAGAAAAGCAAGAGCACCCCCACCAGGTTCTAACCCCACATACTGCTCTCCCAACATTCCGGCAGTCAGGATCGAGGCGGCAGCATCTTCAAAAAGAATCGTGGAACAAGCAGGCGGCACACCATTTTTATCACAAAGCTGTACGTTCCCCTGTTCATCAAATAACTGTTCTCCCTGTTCATTGAGACGCTGTAGTGGCATCTTTTCCGGATCAATCTCCATCCGCACAACTGCGCGATACTCTTGATTGTCCAGATGAATCGCGGTAACTCGCCCCACCTGCACTCCTGAGATGGTCACAGGAGCTCTCGGCTTTAAACCACCAATTTCATCAAAACGTGCCTCTAACAAATATCCAGAGTTACTATTGTAGCTACTCAGATTCCCCACATAGAATGCCAGCACAACCAGTGCCGCAATACCCAGCCCTACAAACAGACCTACCCAAACCTCTAATGCACGGTTCTGCTTCATCATTCTTTATGCTCCAAACATTAATGCAGTCAGTATAAAATCCAGCCCCAGCACAGCCAATGAGGCATGCACGACTGTACGTGTGGTCGAACGGGAGACTCCCTCTGATGTCGGTGTTGCATCATACCCTTCAAACAGTGCGATCCAGGTCACCACAAAACCAAACACCACACTTTTGATCACTCCACTCTGTATATCATCATAAAAGTCGACTCTAGCCTGCATTTGAGACCAAAAAGCACCATCATCCACCCCCAGCAGTGGCACTGCGACAAAGTAACCACCAAACACTCCCAATACAGTAAAAATAGCCGTCAGTAGAGGTAGAGAGAGAAAACCAGCCAGAAAACGGGGGGTGATAATCCGATGCACCGGGTCGACTGCCATCATCTCCATGCCTGAGAGTTGCTCTGTTGCCTTCATTAATCCAATCTCTGCAGTAAGTGCTGAACCGGCTCGCCCAGCATAGAGCAGTGCTGCAACCACAGGCCCCAGCTCACGAACCAGAGAGAGCGCAACCAATACCCCCAGAGACTCTTCAGCCCCAAAATCAACCAGCGTGTTATACCCCTGCAACCCTAACACCATACCCACAAACAGTCCGGCAACAATCACAATCAACAATGAGTGGACTCCAATTGCATAAAGCTGCTGGATCACCAGACGAAAACGGAGCAATATAACTCCCACACCACCCAAAAGATGGATCAAAAACAGCTGTCCACGCCCCAATCGTCTAAAGATCGAGAACAGCTGCAGTAGCCAATGATGAAGCAGAGAGATCACTCGATCCCTCCAAGTAGTTGCGTTGCAAAATCCTCGGCAGGATAGTGAAAGGGGACCGGTCCATCCGGTTCTCCGCGCAGAAATTGCTGAACCCTGGGTGATTTTGCATGACGTATCTGATCTGGAGTTCCCTTACCAATCACCTCTCCTTCCGCAAGCAGATAGACATAGTCCGCAATGGAGAGTGTCTCCTGCACATCATGAGAGACCACTACACTGGTTAACCTCAAAGTTCGATTGAGCTCTCGTATCAACTTGATCAGAACCCCCATGGAGATGGGATCCTGACCGGTAAATGGCTCATCGTATAGCACCATCATCGGATCAAGCGCAATAGCTCTCGCCAAGGCCACACGACGAGCCATTCCCCCTGAGAGTTCTGCCGGCAGAAGCGACTCTGCCCCACGCAACCCAACAGCTTCCAGCTTCATTCTGACCAGATCCTGAATCATTACCTCAGGCAGGTCGGTGTGTTCCCGTACTGGAAATGCTACATTTTCAAACACCGTCATATCCGTCAGCAGTGCACCACTTTGAAACAGCATTCCGATTCGCTTACGCAGCTGGTAGAGCCCTTTTCTCTTGAGCATAGACAGTGCCTCACCATCCACTTCGATACTCCCTTGGGCAGGGGAGAGTTGACCACCAATCAGCTTCAACAGCGTTGTCTTGCCAGTCCCGCTGGGGCCTAAAATAGCTACCACCTGCCCACGATAGACATCGAGGTTAACCCCTTTAAACAGTGTAGCAGCATCTCCAAAACGTCCTTCATGAGAAAACTCAAGATCACGAATACGCACCAGGCGATTTGCCCGTTTCCGGCCGGGGCGGTTACGGGCAGCATAGGACTGTCTTTTTTTGCGGGCTGTACTAGACACAAGTAAGTTTCAAATGAGCGGTTAATCACGCAATTATACCTGTTGTCTCAGCTCAAGTGGTCTCTATCCTGACTACCCTAATAATGAGGAAATAGTCTCAAAGGTAGCCACACTTTCCATTAACCCAGCCGAGGGGACAAACAGCAGGGTATCAACAGACAGTTCACGTAACCGCTCCACTACACGACGTACCTCCATTGGGGCAAGCGGCTGCTGCAGCTCAATTAACGCAACTCCTTCACCAGCCACCAGTCGAACCACACTCTCCATCGACTCACCTTTGATTAAGACCGGTTTCAAGTCAATAAACCTCACCCCATTAGCTGCAGCAGCCTCAACCCCGTCTTCAAGCAATATACCTCTCAACCTCTCTTTGAGTGGACTGAGTTTTTCAAACAGGGACTCCTGTGACAATACTGCATCGATCCTCAGATAGAAGCCGAACTGATCATGGGTATCATCAACCCACTCTTCAACGACATCAACATCCAGAGACTGCAATTCAACGACAGAAATGGCGACGCAGTTGAACTCATTTGACAGGTAAGTCAAACGCCACTCATCTGGTAAATCTTCCGGAAAGAAGTTGGCCTGCTCAAAACCTTCTCCCCACCCCAAGGTACCAAACTGTAGATGCGTGCGCTGCGTTTTCAATAGTGGTCACTCCATAAATATAGAACTGCTCTCGGCAGGTTATTACCATACTCCGAACTACAACCTCAACAACCTGCTCTTTAGGCAGGTAGAGCCAATGTTGTCGATATGCAGAATAGTAAACAACGGTATACTACCCTCCCTATGATTGAAAATTTTATCGCCATTATCGCTGGCATCGCACTCCTGGTCTGGAGTGCTGACCGCTTTGTCCACGGTGCAGCAGCAACTGCTCAGCATCTCAATGTCTCGCCACTGGTTATTGGTCTGGTAATTATGGGGTTTGGAACCAGCGCACCTGAGTTGATGGTCTCCTCTCTTGCAGCACTGGAAGGGAGTCCCGGCATCGGTATCGGTAATGCCATTGGCTCCAATATTGCCAACATCGCCTTGGTACTCGGGACAACAGCACTGATTCTACCAATCACCGTCCGCTCTGCACTTCTGCGAAGAGAGTTTCCAATTCTACTGGTCGTAACAGCCGTTTGTGGATTGATGCTACTGGATTACTCACTGGACCGGCTTGATGGTGCAATTCTCTTCTGTTCCCTGCTTCTATTGATGGGCTGGCTGATTATGAACGGCTCAGAGAGCACGCCCGATGATACTCTGGCACCAGAGGTCTCCGAAGAGATTCCCCAAGGAGTGACACTGAAAAGTGCTCTACTCTGGACTTTTACCGGCTTGGTGTTGCTGTTGCTGAGCTCACGATTGATTGTCTGGGCCGCTGTCGAGATTGCCTACGCCTTTGAAATCAGTGAACTCATCATTGGCTTGACCATTATCGCCATCGGCACCAGTCTGCCGGAGCTCGCCGCCTCAATTACGGCTGCCAGGAAGCAGGAACACGACATGGCCATTGGAAACATCATTGGCTCCAATCTTTTCAATATTCTTGGAGTCCTGGCACTGCCCGGACTGATCGACCCCTCCCCTATCGACAACCTTGTTCTCACTCGAGATTACACGACCATGGCGGGTCTCACGGTTCTACTGTTTTTAATGGCAACACTCTTCAAAAGTGACAAGCGATCCATTGGCAGGGTGGAAGGGGTAATCCTGTTGAGCTGCTTCACTGGCTATATGGCACTACTCTACCAACAGACGCTTTAGGGTTTTATTCACAAATTAACCAGAGCAGACAATGAACCATACCACCCTCACCACTCTCGGAAAGGCTGTAATTCAAGAGGAAGCCAAAGCGATCGAAGCGCTATTGGAGCGCATTGACCACACCTTTGAAAAAGCCTGCAATATTATGCTTCAGTGTCAGGGGCGCATCGTTGTGATCGGCATGGGAAAATCAGGTCATATTGGCAGCAAAATTGCTGCCACTCTGGCAAGTACTGGGTCACCCGCATTTTTTGTCCACCCAGGTGAAGCGAGTCACGGTGATCTGGGGATGGTGACACAGAGTGATGTCGTGGTTGCTCTCTCCAATTCAGGCGAGACCAGCGAGGTATTGATGATACTACCGGTCATCAAACGTCTTGGTATACCGATGATCTCTCTGACGGGGAACCCGGAGTCGACGCTGGCCAAAGCCTCAGAAGTCCATCTCAATATTGCGGTTGAGAAGGAGGCCTGCCCACTGGGGCTCGCCCCCACCTCAAGCACTACTGCTACCCTGGTAATGGGAGATGCCCTGGCGATTGCCTTACTCGAAAGCCGTGGATTTACTGCTGAAGATTTCGCACGTTCACATCCTGCAGGAGCTTTAGGACGGCGACTACTGCTGCGCATTGAAGATATCATGCACAAGGCTGAGCGTATTCCATTAATCACCAGCGGCTCAATGATTCGTGATGCACTTCTGGAGATGACCTCCAAAGGCCTGGGGATGACTGCTGTTGTCGATGGCTCTGGTAAAATTTTGGGAATTTATACCGACGGGGATCTACGTCGAACGATTGATCATAAAATAGATGTCCTAGACACCCCGATTGACCAGGTGATGACCACCACCTGTACCACCATTCAGGCTGATATGTTGGTCGAAGAGGCTCTCAATATCATGGACCAAAAGAACATCAACGGACTTTTTGTGGTAGATCCACAAGGGTTGGTCGTTGGAGCACTGAATATGCTCGACCTACTCCATGCCAAGGCCGTTTAACCATGATGTCGATCTCAGAAGAGCTTAAACAACGCATTAAAAAGACCCGCTTGGTTATCTTTGATGTCGATGGTGTTCTTACCGATGGTCGCCTCTATTTTGGTGATAATGGACAAGAATACAAGGCCTTCTACTCAAAAGATGGCTTGGGTATGAAGCTGTTGATGCAAAGTGGTATCGAGGTTGCCATCATCACTGCTCGTAGCTCTCCGGTCGTTGCTCATCGTATGGAAAATTTGGGGATTCGCCACTTTTACCAGGGGCAAGCGGACAAAATACCCGCTTTCAAACAAATTGCTGAAAAACTACAATTGAGCCATGAGCAGGTTGCCTATGTGGGAGATGATCTGATTGATCTCCCTGTAATGACACAGGTAGGACTCTCCATCGCTGTAGCAGATGCACACCCGGAGGTCATCAAACGTGCCCACTGGACCACACCCGGCAAAGGAGGGCTCGGAGGCGCTCGTGATGTTTGTGATTTGATCATGCATATCCAGGGGACACTACAACCAACCATTGACGCACACCTGTCCACACTCACTAACTAAACCTCTATAAGCCTAACCAGGGAGCACCTCTAAACTACACACCATGTTATCAATCAGCACCTTCAAAATTCACCACCTCATCACCCTGCTGCTGATGATTGCTGTTGCTGTAACCTGGTACCTGGCACCTCAACCTATTCTTGAAAAAAAACAGGCTCTGCAAGAGACCGACTACTATATCGTGGGCTTTGACCGCAAACAGATGAGTCCCGAAGGAAAAGTAGAATCCATCTTTCGTGCCGAACGTGTTGACCATTTTCCGGCGGATGATAAGGCTCTGTTTCACCAGCCTCGAGTCGTTACCTACTCAACCAGCGCCCCTCCCTGGCTACTACGTGCTGATAAAGCAACTCGCTGGGAAGGTAACAATCAGATGGAGCTAACAGGAGATGTGGTCGCTAACCAGCGGGAAAAAGAGAGTGAACGCTTCACACTGATTGAAACTGAGTCTCTTACATTACACAATAGAGAGGAACTGGTGGCAACGGACCATCTCATCACCATCACAACCGAACGTTCCTCCTCTGCCTCAACAGGGGCGAGAGTATGGCTCAAGAGTGGAGAGATCCATTTCCTGAAAAACACCACAAGCCGCTTTGACCCTTGATATGATTTCATCCTCAACACAACAAATTCATCACCACTACACCAGCCTATGAAATATCTGCTAATCGCACTACTCACCTCCCTCTCTGGAACCAGTCACGCACTCACCTCAGACCAGAATCAGCCTCTTGAAATCACCTCTGAATCGGCTGAATTGAGAGAACAGTCAGGGTATGCGGTCTATACCGGATCAGTACGCCTGACCCAAGGCTCTCTGCAGATCTACTCTGACAAAATAGAGCTTTACTTTAAGGATAAAAAATTCCATGAGGCCATTATCTCTGGCAAGAAGCCGAAGCAGGCCTACTTTCAGCAGACTCCAACCAAAGGAGAAGCCCCTGTCCGAGGCAAGGCTGACCGCATCGTCTATGCCGGTGATGATGATGAAATTCGACTACTCGGGGATGCTGCTTTCTGCCAAAAGGGGAGCGAACAGAAGGGAAAACGGATTATCTATGATATGAAAAGTGACATTATGAAAGCCAAAGCACGTACGCGTACAGTATTCCGCCCAGACAGTGCACCGGGTAATTGCGACCACATCCAGTCTGACTATCGTTAACAATGTCTACGGTAACCACTAAAGAGAGAACAACCTCAATACTTTCCGCTAAAAACCTAGAAAAACGGTTCGGCAAGAAGCGGGTTGTGCAGGATATCTCCATAGAAGTGCAGGGTGGAGAAATCATTGGACTGCTCGGCCCCAACGGAGCAGGAAAAACCACCTCTTTCTACATGATTGTCGGACTCATTCGGGCCAACAAAGGCACCATTGAGCTCAATGGTCATAACCTGACGCGTCGCCCAATGCATAAGCGGGCCCAGATGGGGATCGGTTACCTTCCTCAAGAGCCCTCCGTTTTCAAAAAACTGTCTGTTGAGGACAACCTGCTAGCCATACTCCAGTACCGTCAAGGACTCAGTGAAACAGACCAGGCCATTGAGATGGAGGGGTTGCTTGAAGAGTTTCACCTTACCCATATACGGGATACTCTGGGTGCCAGCCTCTCAGGGGGAGAGCGTAGGCGTGTTGAAATTGCCCGTGCATTAGCAGCAAATCCCCGTTTTATTCTGCTGGATGAACCTTTTGCAGGAGTTGACCCAATCTCAGTGATCGATATCCAGAAAGTGGTACAACATCTTGCTCAGCGAGGCATCGGTGTAGTCATTACCGACCACAACGTAAGAGAGACCTTAAACGTCTGCAACCGCGCCTATATTATCAATGAAGGAACGGTCATTGCAGAAGGCACGCCTGAACACATTCTTGAAAATAGTGAAGTACGTCAGGTCTACCTCGGTCACCAATTCCAGATGTAGCACCAGTACTCCGACAGCCTTGATGTTGATCAATTTTTCCATAAACCCCCTCCTACCCAAGAATCAAACGATATTTTTCCTAAAAAGAGCGGAATTGATGAAAAAGATCTCTTCAAAACGGTTACAACTCCACATAAAGTGACTACTATATAACTATGGGATATAGATCTATTAGACACCAATGCTGAATCAATCTCTTAACCTCCGCATTGGTCAGCAACTCAAGATGACCCCGCAATTGCAACATGCGATCCGCATGCTGCAACTCTCTGCTATCGAGCTTCAACAAGAAGTGCAGGAGATCCTTGAAAGCAACCCTCTGCTGGAAGAGGGGGAGAGTGACGAAGAGGGGACACCTGAAAATAGTAGCGAAACTGCGGAGAACAGTTCGAACAACAGCACCGAGAGCGATGCTACAACCGAAACGGCATCAAGTAATGAATCTGAGAGTATCCCTGAAGAGCTGGAGAGTGACAGCAGCTGGGAAGATACTTACGATATCCCCTCAATGCTGGGTAACAGCTCACCAGGCGAGCAGATTGAACCTCAGGAGGTCCACTCTGTAAGTGCCTCTCTACAGGACCACTTGATCTGGCAACTCCACGCCCGCACCCTTTCTGATCGTGACTACAGTATCGCACTGACACTCATCGACTCAATCGATAACAAAGGTTACCTCGAAGTCTCTCTGGATGAGTTGATTCACTCTATTGACCTGGAAGATCCAGAAGTCGAAATGGAAGAGGTCATCACTCAGCTTCATCTTATTCAACAGTTTGACCCACCCGGCGTCGGTGCACGAAACCTGCAAGAGTGCCTAAAACTTCAGCTACAACAACTGAATGAAGAGTCCCGGGCAAAAAATGTCGCACTTAACTGGATCGAGAACCACTTCAAACTGATTTCCAACCTGAACAGCAACCAATCGCTGGAGCAGATCAGTAAAAAACTTAAAAGTGACGCTGAAACAGTTACCCAGGCACTCGCCCTGATCCGTACATTAGACCCTCGTCCCGGTGAGCAAATTGAAGAGCCCCCGGTTGAATATGTAATTCCCGATCTGATCGTACAGAAACGGGGAGATCACTGGGAGATCGAGCTAACTCCGGAAACCAGCCCAAAGCTGCGCATCAGCCCCTTCTACCAGACACTGAAAAGCCAGAAACACAGTGGTGATGAGAAAGAGTACATCACCCACAATATTCAGGAGGCTCGCTGGTTTCTAAAGAGCCTCCAAAACCGCAATGAAACGCTGTTCAAGGTTGCCTCTCATATTTTTCAGATGCAGTCCGATTTTTTGGAAGAGGGGCCTGAGAAGATGAAGGCTCTCACCCTGCGTACCATTGCAGATGCAATTGAGATGCATGAATCAACCATATCACGCGTCACAACCAGCAAATATGCTCAGACTCCCCAGGGAATCTTTGAACTCAAATACTTCTTCTCAAGCCAACTCAATACAGCAGATGGCGATGGAACCTCAGCTACAGCCGTGCGGGCAATGATCCGCCAAATTGTAAATAGTGAGGATCCGGCTAAGCCCATCAGCGACAACCGTATCGCGACCATGCTGGCAGAGAAAGGTGTAAAGGTGGCCCGCAGAACTGTGGCCAAATACAGGGACATTCTTTCGATACCTCCATCGAATGAACGTAAACGATCACTATAAATAATAAGGAGCGCACAATGCAGCTGAATATTACCGGCCATCATGTCGAAGTCACCCCATCACTCAATGAGTATGTCACTGGAAAAGTGTCTAAGCTGGAGCGCCATTTCGACAATGTAACCAATGTTCATGTTGTTCTTGGTGTTGAAAAACTGCGCCAGAAGGCTGAAGCAACACTACACGTCAGTGGAGCCGACCTTTTTGCAGAGTGTACAAATGAAGATATGTACGCTGCAATTGACGGCCTGATCGACAAACTGGATCGTCAGGTAATTAAACATAAAGAGAAGCAGAATAGCCGCCGTTAAGGGGTTATCTGCAGACTATAACCTGCCGGCTCTTTTGGTCGAACAAGTAATCCAGGTTGGCGACCCTTTCGTCGCCAACCTGTCTGACTGAACCCCCCAAAGATACTCCAAGAGAGATCAAATCTATGCTCCTCTTTGTCATCAGCGGTCTTTCCGGTGCTGGAAAAAGTGTTGCGCTACACGCCATTGAAGACCAGGGAGGGTATTGTATAGATAACCTTCCCATTGAACTGCTCCCTGCCTTCAGCAGCGAGGCCTTACCAATCCTGCAAGGGAAATTCCAATTGATCGGCCTCTCAATTGATGTGCGTAATCACTCAGAGAAGCTACATCAACTCCCCGAGCTTCTGCATAAAGAGTTCCACCACACCCCTGATGTAGAGTGTCAACTCATCTTTATCGAAGCCGATATAGAGACCATTATCCGCCGCTTTGGGGAGTCACGTCGCCCCCACCCGTTAAGTCGCGAAAACCCTACATTAGAGAGTTCAATCCATCAGGAAATTGAACAGCTAGCCCCCATTGCATCCAGTGCTGATTTCCGCCTCGACAGCTCTCAAACCAATATCTATCAACTCCGGAAACAGATCCAGTGGATCACTGAGCAGAAACACAACCTCCTGTTTTTGAAACTACAATCTTTCGGTTTTAAACATGGCGCACCTAAAGATGCTGATTTTATCTTTGATGCACGCTGTCTCCCCAATCCCCACTGGGAACCTGAACTACGACACATGACAGGGCAGGACACTAAGGTGGCCCACTTTCTTGAGCAGACTGAAGAGACAGGACAGATGATTGAAGATATCAGCCTCTACCTGCAACGCTGGATTCCTCACTTTCTCTCAACAGACCGAGCCTACTTAACAATTGCAATCGGTTGCACAGGAGGGCGTCATCGCTCCGTCTATATGATTGAAAAAGTTATGGAAGAGCTGCAAAAATTGCAAGACAACGCAGATGAAGACAGCGAAAATAGCTGGATTCTGCACTGTGCTCTAAACATCCACCACCGCCAACTGAAGGAGGTTACACCTCAATGAGCATCATGTTACATGGCATCGGCGTTGCTCGTGGAATTGCTCTCGGAAAAGCCTACCTGATGGAGCACGGACAACCCGATATTGCGGAATATACTGTACCGGAATACTTGGTTGATACTGAGATTGAACGTTACAACAGCGCACTGGATGGTGCCCGTGATCAGCTCATTGAACTACGTGCAAAGGTGCCAGCCGGAGTTCCCGGTGAGGTCACAGACTTTATTGATGCCCATCTATTGATGCTGGAAGATAACGCCATCAGTCGGGCACCCGTAAAATTGATCCGCCGCCAATACTGCAATGCAGAATGGGCACTCAAACAGCAGCGAGATACTCTGGTACAGGTTTTCGAAGAGATGGAGGACCCTTATCTACGTACCCGTAAAGATGATATTGACCATGTCATCAACCGCATCATGCAACTCTTGCTACAACAGGAGAATGACACCCAGGAACTGCTTGAGCCGGAAGAGGATGAGAACAACAGAATCATTGTGGCTGATAACCTTAGTGCCTCTGATATTCTTCTATTTCACCAGCAGAGTGTAGCCGGAATCATCACCGAACATGGTGCACCCAATTCTCACAGCGCCATTCTTGCCCGCAGCCTCCATATCCCGACAGTCATGGGGGCCGGCAACAGCCACCGCTACCTGCAGGATGGTGAATCACTCATTCTGGATGGTAACAACGGGATGATTCTAATCAATTCAGACCCCTTAACCATTACACACTACCAATCATTACAACAGCAGCAACGTGACCACCAGGAGTCACTCAACAAACTGCGTTCTCAAGCGGCCGTAACCCGTGACAATATCACGATCTCACTGCAAGCCAATGTAGAGCTACCCGGTGAAATAGAGATTATGCAGCAGGCAGGCTGTAGAGACATCGGACTCTACCGCACAGAGTTCCTCTTCCTCAATCGTAAAACACTCCCGACTGAAGAAGAACAGTATGAAAATTACCGAGCAACTGTAGAGATGATCAACGGTGCCACACTCACCATCCGTACACTCGACATCGGCACCGACAAACCAATTCCAGCCATTGCTGAAATGGAGGGTGCTGATAACCCTGCACTCGGCGTACGGGCCATCCGTCTCTCACTGAAAAATCTTGACCTGTTAATCCCCCAAATTCGTGCCATTCTTCGCGCCTCAGCCCATGGAAAGATCCGGATGATGGTGCCAATGGTCACCAGTTTGCAGGAGATTGTGCAGATCCAAAACCATATACAAGAACAGAAAAGACATCTTGATTCTAACAATGTTTCCTATGATCCAGAACTCAAAGTAGGTGCTATGATTGAGACTCCGGCTGCCGCACTTTCAGCAGATGGCTTTGCACAATGCCTGGATTTCCTCTCCATCGGCACCAATGACCTGGCACAGTACACACTGGCCATTGACCGAACGGACGACCAGGTAAACTATCTATTTGACCCTCTACACCCTGCTGTACTGCGCTTGATACATATGGTCATCAAGGCTGGCAGCCACAATAACATCCCCGTCTCTCTTTGTGGAGAGCTGGCTGGTGATGAGCGTTATACTCGCCTGCTGCTTGGCATGGGGTTACGTGAATTCAGTATGAGCCCCTCAGCCCTGCCCGAGGTTAAACAGGCAGTACTCAACACCCGGCTGGACATGGCAAAGCCCCTGACAGAACAGCTCCTTGCAACCCCCTTCCATGATGAGATCCTCCACCTGTTTGAGCAACTCAACCGCTCCAGTCCTGACCATAGCTAAACCACATCATCCACTCCGGAACAGGATCGACTCGCGGCACTGGCAGGCTACGTGGTACTGACAACAGTAACAGACACACCGGTTTTCTCTCTTTTCTGGGGCTGGCTACCCTCTTTCTCATATAGGTAGCTCTCCTCAGACTTCCACTTACAGCGATATTTATCGCTGTTGTATCACCACCATATTATCCCGGTGAACCACCTCCTCTTCATCGACATAACCCAGTAGCCCCTCAATTCGGTCACTCGACTGCCCCGCTATTTTTCGAATATCTTCTGCTGAATAATTGACCAGCCCACGAGCCACCTCTTCCCCCTTTTCAGTTTTGAGGGAGACCAGATCCCCCCGCTGAAACCGGCCTTCAACGGATCTAATCCCTACTGCTAACAGGCTTCTTCCTGACCCACGCAGTACATTGGCTGCCCCACCATCGACAACCAAGCTACCACACATCTGTAACTGCCCCAACAACCAGCGCTTTCTAGCCACCAACTGCTGCTGACCCGGCAAAAATAGCGTCCCCACCATCTGTTGCTGAAAAATCTGTACTAAAACACCATCAACACGACCCGGCGCGATGATGGTCGCAGTTCCTGAGCGCGCTGCAAGTCGGGCCGCTTTCACCTTGGTTTCCATACCGCCTCGCCCCAATACACCCGAAACAGCTCCAGCCATCTGATCCAGTTGCGGATCATCTGCTTCAACCTGCTGTAATAACTGAGCCTCTGGATTCGAACGAGGGTCCGCATCATACATCCCCTGTTGATCGGTCAAAATCACCAGAAGATCTGCCTCAATCAAATTGGCAACCAGCGCAGCCAGAGTATCGTTATCCCCCAAGCGAATCTCATCAATAGCGACCGTATCATTCTCATTCACAATCGGCACTACACCCATCTCTAACAGGGTACGAATTGCACTCCGTGCATTCAGATAACGCTGGCGATTGGATAGGTCATCATGCGTCAACAGGATCTGCGCTGTATGAAGCTGGTGGCGTGAAAAACAGGCCTCATAGGCTTGGACCAACCCTGTCTGGCCCACCGCTGCGGCAGCCTGCAATTCATGGATCGCATGAGGTCGGTGATCCATCCCTAAGCGCTTCATTCCCTCGGCCACAGCCCCTGACGAGACCAGGATCACATTCACTCCGGATTGGCGCAGAGAGACAATCTGCTCTACCCAGCCACGAATGGCCTCAGTTGCCAGCCCCTCTCCATCATTGGTCAGAATTGCACTGCCAAATTTGATGACAGCAAGCTTTGCATTAGAGATCTGCATCCGAGGATTTCCATCCACCTTACTCATCCCTCCCCTCCAGTGCCTCCATTAATGCATACACCAGTGGCTGTGTTCCCAACTTCTGCAGTGCCGAGATCGTAAACAGTGGGCCACTCCAGTTCAAACGCTCTACCAAGCCCTTACAGTAGCCATCCCTCTCCTCTTCAGGGAGCAGATCAACCTTATTCAGAATCAACCAACGCGGAAGCTCGGCTAGTTCTCGACTGAATTTCTCTAGCTCAGCCTGAACCTTATTAAACTCATCAACTGGGTCAGCCATACCTTCTATCGGTGCCACATCCAGTAGGTGGAGCAGTATTCGATTGCGTGACAGGTGCTTCAAAAACTGAATCCCCAAACCCGCACCTTCTGCTGCACCTTCAATCACTCCGGGAATATCCGCCACTACAAAGCTGCGGGAATCATCCACCCGCACAACCCCCAAGTTGGGGTGAAGTGTTGTAAATGGATAGTCGGCAACACGAGGACGTGCCGCTGAAACGGCACGAATTAAGGAGGATTTCCCTGCATTAGGCATCCCTAACAGCCCCACATCGGCCAACACCTTCAACTCCAGGCGGAGAAAACGCCTCTCCCCTAACGAACCATTGGTAGAGCGTCTAGGGGCACGGTTGGTACTGCTCTTGAAGCGAGTATTACCCAAACCATGAAAGCCTCCCTGTGCAACCAGCAGCCTCTCACCCTCTTTGACCAACTCACCAATACACTCATCTGTCTCATCGTCATAGACAATGCTACCGACAGGAACCTCAACAAAACGGTCCTCCCCTTTATATCCGGTCTTTTCACGCCCCATCCCATTCTGTCCGCGCTGAGCACGGTGCATCCTTTTGTGACGAAAATCGGCTAAGGTGTTGAGTCCTTCATCTCCAACCAGGTAGACACTCCCTCCATCACCCCCATCACCTCCATCAGGCCCCCCTTTGGGAATATATTTCTCACGACGAAAACTGACACAGCCATTACCCCCGTCACCAGCCTCTACACGGATTGTCGCTTCATCTACAAACTTCATTGTTACTACCTAACTTCCTTCTATCTGGTCGCACGCCAACTACTCAATAATCCTAGACATAAAAAAGGCCCCGCATGGCGGAGCCCTCTAAATTTTCATTCAGCGGCTAAGCTGTTATGCCGGATAAACACTCACAAATTTACGGGACCTCGGACCCTTCACTTCGAAAGTGACCACACCGTCTGATTTTGAGAAGAGTGTATCATCTTTGCCTCGACCCACATTTACTCCAGGATGGAAATGGGTTCCACGCTGACGAACCAAGATATTTCCTGCAATCACATTCTCACCACCAAAACGCTTCACACCCAACCGTTTCGATTCTGAATCGCGACCATTTCTGGTACTACCGCCTGCCTTTTTATGTGCCATCTTCTTTCCTTAAAACCTATCTCTGAATTATCTCTGAATTATGCGCTAATGCCGGTAATCTGCACCTCAGTATAGGACTGACGATGTCCCATCTGCTTACGGTGATGTTTACGACGACGGAACTTGATGATCTTCACCTTTTTACTACGTCCATTCGCCAAAACTGTTGCAGTTACCTTGCCACCTTCCAGCAAAGGTGCGCCCACTTTGATGTCATCTCCATCAGCAACCATCAACACCTGGTCAAATTCAACACTACCACCCTCTTCAACGGCCAACTTCTCGACCCGAAGTTTTGTACCCTCGGCGACACGGTACTGCTTTCCACCCGTTTTGATTACTGCGTACATCTTTGAAAACTCCATACTTTTAGTGCAGACAGGCTACCTATAGTCCTCAATATCAGACCATGCCTATCCATGAAAGAGGCGAGATTTTACACGTATGGAGCCAACGGGTCAAACCTCAATCGATCAATCTGTGATAAATGAGTAGTCGTCAATAGGCGACAGCTATGCAAAAATGCCCCTTCTCATGAAAACACACCGTTTACAAAACCTGACAACCCAACAGATCGGATGGTTTCTGATTGTCTCCCTGGTTCCTCTGCTGATTATGGGAAGTGTTGCGCTCTATCTGGCTAAATCAGCAATCACTGATGAAATCCTCAGTGAACTCTCTTATATCAGTGACATCCGTAAACTCCAGATTCTTGACTTTTTCTCGGAACGACGCCAGCACCTGCTCAACCTCTCTCAATCCTCCCAGCTCGGCTCTGAAATAGTAGACCACAGCAGCCATACCCATGATCATGCGCTGATTCACAGCAACCCCAGGCTACCCACACTGATTCAGCAGTGGGGCATGAAAAATCTCATTCTACTCTCCAGTGAGGGAAAGGTAATTGCCGACCTGCTCCAACCCCAACACACCGATGTGGATATTAATGATGACTTCTTCCGCGACTCTGCACTTGCCAACAGTTTTAATGAGGTGATGCGAACACAAAATATCTCACGCCCATATCATGATTTTTATGAACCCTATGACCGCTTCGCAACCTTCATGACTGCACCGGTCTGGAACCGGGGCGTGATCATCGGGATGGTTGCTGTTGAGATAGAGGTCACCCGTCTCAGTACACTGCTCTCAACAGATGAGCATCAGCTCTCCAATAACCATAGCGCACTGCTGCTTGCTACTGAAAATGAGACCGGAGTCTCTCTGCTTCATCTCGACTGGGATGTCCCCGAATCCAGCAATCACTGCCTGGAACGGCGTATTGAAATGTATGACGACCTGCCCCTGATCCAGGCATTGCGGGGGGAACATGGTGCCGGATGGAGCATCGACACCGCCTGCCAGCCGATTCTGGTTGCCTGGCAACCCATTGAGACTCTTAATCTTGGCATGGCTCTACTCAAAACAGAGGATGAGGCACTGGCAACAGTAGACCAGTTGCGAACCATCCTTTTACAGACGGGTAGTGTGGCTGTTGTTTTTGCACTGCTCCTCGCCTTCTTTGTCTCTCTGCCACTGATTCGCCCGCTACTTCAGCTCACTCGGGCTACCCATAATATTACCCTGGGGGCTCAGGTTCGTGATGTTGTTGAACAACTCCCCAAACAGGTGAGAATTAATGAGATCCGGGGCCTCTCAGAGGCCATTGGCAAGATGCTGATTACGATTGACAACCATAACCAGGAGTTGGAAGAGTATCAGGAAAATCTGGAGCATCACGTCTATTACCGAACCGCTGCTCTCAAAAAGAGTCAAAATGAGGCTGAAAGAGCCAACCAGAGCAAGAGTGAATTTCTTGCACGGATGAGTCATGAGATCCGTACCCCCCTCAACGCGATTGTAGGTCTCTCCGAACTTCTTAAAGAGACTTCTTTAGACCCTGAACAAGATCACTATGTTGATTCTCTCAACAGCGCCAGTAACCATCTCTCAGAACTTCTGAATAACATTCTGGACTTCTCCAAGATTGAAGCCAATAAATATACCCTCCATACCGCTCCATTCTCTCTACCCAAAATCATCCAGCAAATCAACTCCATTGTAATACCCGAAGCGACCCATAAGGGGTTGGAATTTAACAGTATGCTCCACCCCTCTATTCCACAACAACTGGTTGGAGATGCCAAGGTGTTCCGTCAGGTACTACTCAACCTGTTAAGTAATGCCATCAAATTCACCGAAAAGGGGAAAATTTCTCTTATTCTCTCTCTGGAAATTCAAAGTAACCAGGATGTCACGCTGCGTATTCGAGTCAGTGATAGTGGGTGCGGCATTCCTAGCGATAAGTTACCCAAACTCTTTGAGGCCTTTGACCGTTTTCATGAAGATGGAGAGAATGCGCCTTCAGGAACCGGGCTAGGGCTTACCATCACCCAGTCACTGGTGGAACAGATGGGTGGAGAGATCTGGGCACAGAGTAACGAAAGGGATGGGAGTGATTTCTTCATTCTACTCCCCTTCAAGGTTGCTACGGAAGATGAGTTAAAACCAAAGCTGCAAAAACAATCACATATAGTTAATTTACAAGTACAACAGACGATTCTCGTAGCCGACGATTCAGAAATTAATCGTATGTTGATTGAACGCTTTCTCGATAGAGACAACTACCAGGTCATCTCTGTCAAGGACGGCAACAAGGCGGTTGAGCGCTTCCAGCAACAGACTTTCAATCTGGTATTAATGGATATCCGCATGCCTCAAATGGATGGGATTATGGCAACCCGAAAGATACGTGAAATCGAACGACAACATGGTCTACCCACGACTCCCATCATTGCCATGACAGCCGATGTACTTGATGAAACACGTAAAAAGGCCTTTGATGCCGGCTGCACACACTGGCTACCCAAACCCGTCACAAAAGTACAACTACTCGAACTGATGCAGCAAGTGCTACAGCAGTTTCAACTGCCACTGGAACAACCAGATGACCCCGCTCAGGATGACACATTGACAGCTCTATTCCTAGAGGATAGCCTCAACAAACTGGAAGTCATGCGAAAGCAACTTGCTGAACATAACTGGAGTAGCCTGTATGATAGTGCACACATGCTCAAGGGAAATTCGATGATGATGGGGTACACCCTACTCAGCACACAGATGGAGCAGCTTGAACAGATGACCAAACAACAACAGCATGAAGAGATTTCACATTTGTTAAACCAGTTTGAAGAGCAACTCAGAGCAATGCTATGAAACCAATCCGCGTACTTCTGGTTGATGATCAGCCTCTGATTCGTGAGGCCCTGAGAACCTTCCTCTCACAATCTGAAGAGATCGAGGTTGTGGGTGCAGCAGCGAGCGGCCAACAGGCACTGGATAAAATTGAAAATTGTCTGCCCGATGTGGTGATCCTTGACATTCGTATGCCTGACATGGATGGGGTCGAGACCACCATCAAAATTCATAAACTTTTTCCAGAACTTGCCATTCTGGGGCTTAGCAGTATCTCGGACAAGCATCGTGCGACTGAAATGTTACAGGCTGGAGCAAAGGGGTTTTTGACCAAAGAGACACCCACCACCGAGATCGTAACTGCAATCCTGCGTGTAGCCAAGGGTGAGACCTACGTCAGCACCTCGATCTTTGCCGAGGAACTCGCATTGGGTCAAACCATTGAACAGGCTATGGAGGCGCTCTCCTCCAAATTGCTCACCCATCGTGAGAAAGATATAGTGCGTGCCCTCGCAAGAGGTCTCACCAATAGTGGCGTTGCCGAAAAGCTCTTTGTCAGTCCACGAACCGTCGAAAAACACCGGCAAAATATCATGCAGAAACTTGATCTGCAAAATGGTGTAGAACTGGTTGCCTACGCCTATCGCGTGGGAATTATTGACGACTAACCCAATCATCAACCTGCTCCCCCTAACAGGGGAGCAGTGCTTTTATACCCTCAAAACGTACTTAAAACGTAATTATTCAGCCCCTGTCAAATTCTTTAACCTTTTTCCTACCCCCTGAACAGTTGCCTTAAAACAGTTTTTTTAACATCCCTCCAAATCCCTTTTTCAAATTTTCTACACCCTCATTCTGCTCTCCCCCTCCATCCAGAAAGTCGCCAATCTTCTGTTTTATTCGCTCTTGTAACTCGCCTTCAAGGTCAACTTTCACTTTCGGATCACGAATCGAACCATGGATGATTATGGGAAATGGTTTACCCTCCAACCCTTCCAGCCCAACCATAAGTTCTTTTGGAAGATCTTTTGCAACTGTTGCAGTTAAGCGATATTCGATCTCTTCGGTAAGCAGTGCATACCACCCTTTACCTGTCAAACGCATCACCGGAGTATCTATTGCCAGAGAATCACTCACCAGCTTTCCATCCTTTGCACGAACAGATGCCTTCAAATCAGAAAATGGCGTCTCATTGGGTTCACTGTCTGAGGGAAGAGGCTTGCCTCCAATTAATGCCCTTGCCTGACGTATCAACCGAGGAATATTAACTCCTTTGAAAGCACCTTCAGTGACATTGATAATCGCTGCGCCACTTAAGCTCTTCATAATCTCATCTTTACTCAAGCCAACGGCTGTCATTTTCCCATCTGCAGAGAAGTGTCCGCGAACGGCATCAACAGAGGCCATTTCAGCAACCAGCTGCCCCAAGTCAACATTCGAAAGAACTTCTTCCATCGCCAACCCGGGCTGTTCACTACCACTTACATCTACAGTAACGGTTCCCCGATAACTGCCGTCATAGAGTGACGCTGTTAATGGACCCACATCGACACGTCCGTTTTGCGCCTTTAACTGGAAGGCGACTGCAGTTGCCTGCGCCCCACTCACTTTAAACTGATCCAGACGAATATCTCCCAGCAGATCCAGTTGGCGTAAAAATTGAACCGGCAGCTGTACCACACCCGCTGCAGAGCCAGCCACAGGATCAACCACCCCCCCACTCACCTCTTTCGGCAGATAACGATCCAGGTTCAGCTGGTCTCCCTGCAGATCAAAACGTACCACCATCTTTTCACCCTGCTGTAGAGAAGCATTGCCTTGCAGTGTAGTTTGATCCAGCGTGAGCTTCATTGAATCCAGTATCACCTTTTCACCCTGCGATTCAACCGTAACCTTCCCTGCAAACTCTGCATTCAGTGGCTGGCCATCCAATAGTGCACTTCCACGATTCTCACTCACCAATTTCAGGTCACGCAAGGTGATCTTATCAAGTGATTGAGTCAGCTCTAGCTGCCCCTCAAAATGAAGTGTCCCCTGCAGTGCTTCACCATTCTGTCGGTAGCTCAATCCACCCTGCATAGAGACCGGAGCATCCAATGAAACCGGACCACTTTTCAACTGTATTTTTTCAATAACTGTTTGGGTGGCTGCCATCCTGTCCTCCCAGCGCAGAGAACCATTGCGAATATCAATCCCCCCCAGTGCAATAGTGCCCAATGCCAGTTTACTGGAATCTGACTGCTTGGCTGCCTCCGATGGCTGAGGGGAGAGCAGCGACTCCCAGTTGCCTCGCCCCTCTGCATTACGTAACAAATTGAGCTGCAGCCCGTCAACCACCAATTGATCTGCCTCCAGATTACTCAAAAGCAGCGGCAGCAGTGAAACTTTCATTTCCACATGCTTGATCTCAACCAGAGGTGCCTCTCCTGCGCTCTGGCTATGAAGTGTTATACCACCAGTCTCAATCCCTATCTGAGGAAAAATTGAGAGCATCAACTCCTCTCGAATTTCCAATCGATGACCACTCTTCTCCTCGACAACCATTGTCAGCTGATCACGCACCGCCTCGGCATCAAAGAAAAATTGCACCCAAACTGTCAGCCCCAATAACGCCACGACAACAACTGTGATGACACCTTTTACCAGCTTTGCTACAACACTCATTTCAACTCTCCATTGAACAAGAACCCCCACGAAAAACCCCTGAAAGAACCTACTTGCAGGGGTTTCTAACTATAAACAGCTATACCTTCTTAAAATGGAATATCATCATCCAGATCCCCCATCATCGGAGCGGCTGCTGCAGGGGCTGCCGCTGAAGGCTGCTGTTGTGGTCGCTGCTGTTGTGGCTGTTGCCCACCCCCCACTGGCGCACCACCAAAATCAGCAGTTCCGCCACTGCGACCACCCAACATTTGCATCTCACTCGCTACAATCTCGGTAGTATAACGGTCGGCACCACTTTGATCCTGCCACTTGCTTGTCTGTAGACGGCCTTCTACATAGACTTGAGCCCCTTTCTTCAGATACTCCGAAACGATCTCTGCCAATCGGTTAAAGAAAACCACGCGATGCCACTCTGTACGATCTTGCTGCTCTCCGGTGTTTTTGTCTTTCCAACTATCTGTTGTTGCCAGAGAGATATTGGCAATCGCCCGACCATCTGCTGTGTATTTCACATCAGGATCATTACCCAGATTACCCACCAGAATTACCTTATTGACTCCTCTTGCCATCTTCTCATCTTCCTTCTTAGTATCAGTTAAAACAATTTAGGGTGCTTCCAAACAAGTAGTCATTTTCTAATGAGTTCAAAAAAGCACCGCATTGGGAACCACCTGTGTACTTGTCAGCAGTGTATCTTCTCATGCAGCTAGAATTGCATCCAGCCCCTTTTGATCAAGTTCTTTCTCATCAACCTTCAGGTAGGCGACCTGGTCTTCAGCAATCACCACTACCTCTGCTACTCCAGCCACATCCTGTATCTGTTTTGCCAGCAACGACGCTTGCGCACCATCCATTTTTTCGATTCGGATCAGCCGACTCTTCACCGTTAGAGGTCGTTCCATACTGATTGCAAACAGTAACCAGACCAGTGCTAACAGTGCTGAAAAGAGAAAGACCGGCGCAATCTCCACTCCATCCGACCAGCTTAGAATCCACCCCCCCAATACACCTCCAACAAAGGCACCCAAAAACTGAGAACTGGCGTAGACTCCCATCGCGGTCCCTTTCTGATCTGCGGGTGCCATTTTTGAAATCAGTGAAGGGAGCGTTGCTTCAAGCAGATTAAATCCGCCAAAGAAGATTACCAGACCCGCTATGATGCCCCAAAGTGAATTTGAGAACTGCCATAACCCAAACTGAGAGAGTGCCACCAGCACAATGGCGAGTGAAAAGACCTCTTTCAACTTCCCTTTCTTCTCACCGATAATCATCAGCGGAACCATAATCACCATCGCAACCAGCACAACCCCCAGATAGACCATCCAGTGGTCACCGGCCACCAACCCTGTGTCACGTAATCCTAACGGGATCACCACAAAGATCGCGGTTAAGATCATATGCAGTGTAAAGATCCCGAAATTAAGTCGCTGTAGCTGCCCGTTACCCAGTACCTTACTAAACTGGAGGGGATCCGTTTCGGCATCATGGTGCATATGGCTGTGGGCCGGATTTGGTACTACTTTAAACAGTACCACCAACCCCAGGAGTGCGAGCAATGATGTCATCCAGAAAATGCCGGAGATGCCGATCCATCTATCAAGCACAGGTCCCAACACGATAGCTACCGTAAAAGAGAGACCAATGGTCATCCCAAAGGTGGCCATCGCCTTGGTACGCTGCTCCTCCCTTGTCAGGTCAGCCAACAGCGCCATGGTGGCTGCTGCAATCGCGCCCGCTCCTTGCAGGGCTCGCCCCAGGATAACCCCTTCGATGGTTGTAGCCATCGCTGCCACCACACTGCCCGCTGCAAAGATCAGTAACCCTGTCGCAATCACCCGCTTGCGCCCCAAACGATCTGAGAGTATCCCAAAAGGGATCTGAAACAGTGCTTGAGTTAATCCGTAGATTCCCAAAGCGACCCCCATCAACATCGGAGTACCCCCTTCAAACCCCTCTGCATACAGCGACAAGACGGGCAACAACATAAACAGCCCCAACATTCTCAACGCAAAAATTGCAGCAAGTGAGCCTGCAGCTCTACGCTCTACCGGCAGCATCCCTGCCGCTTCACCCTTATCCATCAGCTACCTCTAATTATTATTCTCAAATTCAGGTCTGACGAGACAAAAAATCACCGCCAGAATAAAACTTGAGCTATATTATCAGGTTTTATAGAAACCTGTATGTTATACCCTTCTAATGGATAAAATTCTGATTCGTGGAGCTCGGACCCACAACCTCAAGAACATTAATCTTGAGTTACCACGAGAAAAACTAATTGTAATTACAGGACTTTCCGGATCAGGAAAGTCCTCTCTCGCATTTGACACGATCTATGCCGAGGGACAACGACGTTATGTAGAGTCACTCTCTGCCTATGCCCGGCAGTTTTTATCGATGATGGAAAAGCCGGATGTAGACCATATCGAAGGACTCTCTCCATCGATTTCAATTGAGCAGAAATCAACCTCACATAATCCCCGTTCCACCGTAGGTACAGTAACCGAAATCCATGATTATCTGCGCCTGCTCTATGCCCGTGTAGGGACCCCGCAGTGCCCTCAGCACCACACCGTTTTAGAGGCACAGCCGATCAGCCAGATGGTGGACCAGATTCTTGCACTACCGGATGAGAGTAAAATTCTTCTACTCGCACCGCTGGTTCGTGGACGCAAGGGGGAACATAGCCAACTACTGGATGAGCAGAGAGCCAATGGCTATCTGCGTGTACGCATTGATGGATCATTGTACGAACTGGATGATCTACCAAAAATTGACGGGCGCAGAAAACACACCATTGAGATTGTAGTGGATCGCCTCAAAGTCCGCACCGATATCCGTCAACGCCTTGCTGAATCACTCGAAACCGCTATTACACTCTCGGACGGACTGGCCTTGATTGCGCCCCTTGAGGCTCCGGAACAGACCCTGCTCCACTTCTCTGCACGCTTCAGTTGTCCTGATTGCGGATACAGCCTGGACGAGCTGGAACCACGACTCTTCTCTTTCAACAATCCAGCGGGTGCCTGCTCCAGTTGTGAGGGGTTGGGCATTCAACAGTATATCGATCCAGCACGTGTCATTGTTGATCCAGAGAAGCCACTGGTAGAGGGTGCAATCCGCAGTTGGGATCGAAGAAACAGCTGGTATTTTCAAACCCTGCAGTCATTGGCAGCACATTATCAGTTTGATCTGGAGATGCCGTTTGAACAACTTCCTGACTCAATCCGGGAGATGTTGCTCTATGGTTCAGGTCAGGAGACGATCCAATTCACTTTTCAAGGCAGCCGGGGAAGCACCTATACCAAGGAGCACCCCTTTGAAGGCATCATTCCCAACTTTGAACGTCGTTACCGTGAAACCGATTCCAACCGTATGCGTGATGAGCTATCCAAACTACTCAACAGTCGCCCCTGTGCGGATTGCGGTGGCAGCCGACTGCGAGAAGAGGCTCGCCATGTCTATATCACCGGCAAGCCTCTCCATGAGATCAGCCACCTCTCTATTGGTGATGCTGCACAATTTTTTGAGACACTCTCACTTCCCGGTTGGCGAGGTGAAGTGGCCACCAAAATTATCCGCGAGATTTCAGAACGTCTCAGCTTTCTGGTCAATGTAGGACTCAACTACCTATCACTGGAACGTAGTGCCGACACCTTGTCCGGAGGTGAGGCACAACGCATTCGTCTTGCCAGTCAGATTGGTGCAGGACTTGTCGGGGTGATGTATGTACTGGATGAACCCTCTATCGGCCTCCATCAACGCGACAACCAGAGATTGCTCAACACATTGATTCGATTACGTGATATGGGCAATACGGTCATCGTGGTCGAACATGATGAAGACGCCATCCACAATGCTGACCATGTGATCGATGTAGGGCCCGGAGCGGGTACCCATGGTGGACAAATCGTTGCTCAGGGAACCCCAAAACAGATCATGAAGAGTAAGCAGTCACTGACAGGACAGTACCTCTCCGGTGCACGCTCCATCAAGGTGCCGGAACAGAGAACCGCAATCTCTGTACAAAAACAGCTTACCATTGCTGGTGCATCCGGCAATAACCTGAAAAATGTTGATGCCAGCTTCCCCGCCGGTTTGATGACCTGTATTACTGGGGTCTCCGGCTCAGGAAAGTCAACGCTGATCAATGACACCCTCTACCGCGCTACCGCACAATATCTCAATCGAGCTAAAGAGAGTCCCGCCCCCTACACCTCCATTGAAGGGCTCGCTCTGTTTGATAAAGTGGTCAACATTGATCAGAGTCCGATTGGTCGCACTCCAAGATCCAACCCTGCAACCTACACCGGTCTCTTCAGCCCAATTCGTGAACTTTTTTCAGGCACAGAAGAGTCTCGCGCCCGTGGATATACACCGGGCCGTTTCTCCTTTAACGTAAAAGGGGGACGCTGTGAGTCGTGTCAGGGAGATGGGGTTATCCGTGTCGAGATGCATTTCCTGGCAGACATTTTCGTCTCCTGCGATGTCTGCAAAGGGAAACGCTATAACCGAGAGACACTGGATGTGCTCTATAAAGGAAAAAATATCAACGACGTGCTGGAAATGACCGTCGAAGAGGCCCGAACCTTTTTTGATCCTGTACCGGCTATCGCCAAGAAGTTGCAAACTCTGATGGATGTAGGACTCAGCTATATCCGTCTGGGGCAGAATGCAACCACCCTCTCGGGGGGAGAGGCGCAACGGGTCAAGTTATCCCGTGAGCTATCCAAACGGGATACTGGCAAGACCCTCTATATCCTCGACGAACCCACCACCGGACTCCATTTCCACGATATAGAGCAGTTGCTGGGGGTTCTTCACCGACTACGTGACCACGGCAATACCATTGTCGTTATTGAACACAATCTGGACGTCATTAAGACAGCTGACTGGATTATTGACCTTGGCCCAGAGGGCGGTGCAGGAGGGGGAGAGATCATTGCGAGCGGAACACCAGAGCAGATTGCACTCAATCCTCAATCGCACACCGGGGCTTTCTTAAAACCGTTACTCTAAAATCTCAACCGTAGTACCTATCGAAAAGTTAAGCATTCTCTCTGCATTTTGTTGGTTGGCTGCAATCTCAATAAGGCCCACCGAATTTTCATACCAGAAGTTATCACCTCGAGGGAGATCCGAGTATGTCCTCGCATTATTCAGCCGCTCTCCGCAACACAACAGCGTACTATCATCTGCGACTGAAGATGCCCGGATCCCGCTGAACCCATTGCCATAGTGATCAATATAGATCAGTTGACTGAGGTCTGCTGCAGCACCCTCTTCAGGATGCCACTCCAGCCTTGAGAGTTCACCTTTCTGAAGCCGCTGAGAGACCACTCTGGCTGCAACAGGTGCAAACAGATCTCGTCCATGAAAGGTTGCAGAGAGTGTGGAGGGGTTCCAGTTAATTCGATAGCATTGAAACTGTTGAGCACGCGCAGCAACGACATCCAACACTCCATTATCAGGCCCTACAAACCATTGACCATCTGCGTGAAGCACAAGAGGGAGTCGTTCACTCCCTACCCCCGGATCAATCACTACAAGAAAAAGAGCCCCTTTGGGAAAATATCGAACCTGACTTGCGAGAAAGTGGGCTGCTGCAGGAACCGAATAGGGGGGCAAGTCTGCTACCAGATCAATGACTTCACAATCAGCCCCTGATTGGTTCAGTGCAGAGCGCATGTGCCCAAGATAAGGGCTCCCGACCCCAAAATCTGTCACTGTTAAGATCACGAGCCAAACTCCTTCAGCACTGTCGAAAACACCTTTAACTACACCAGTAACCCCTGAACCCAGACTTGTTCAGAGGTTCCATAACAATCAGGAGTCACAATAGTATTGATAGTTTCAACCTGTATCTTGATTGGAGGAATTTTTCTGCCAGAGCTTACGATGAGTACAGACCCTCTATTGCTAGGGACAATAAAAAAAGCCGGAGCAGAGCCCGGCCTTTTTAATTCGAATTAGTTTTGCGGTCTACTCCTCTGCATCACTCTCGAAATCATCCTCGTCAATATCCGGAATAGGGCGATCTACAAGTTCAACCAGTGCCATCGGCGCTTTGTCTCCTGCACGAAAGCCCGCTTTAAGGATACGTACATAGCCTCCAGGACGTTCAGTATAACGTGGTCCCAGCTCGTTAAAGAGTTTGGTGACCATATCACGGTCTCGCATACGGTTAAATGCAAGACGACGGTTGGCAACACTGTCTGTCTTGGAGAGGGTAATCAGTGGTTCAGCAAAGCGACGCAGCTCCTTGGCCTTTGGCAAGGTGGTACGAATTAACTCGTGTTGAAACAGCGAGTTGCTCATATTACGGAACATAGCCTTACGATGGCTGCTGTTACGGTTTAATTGTCTTCCACTATGACGATGACGCATGATCTTTTCCGTTATCTATTTCTGTGATCTTCAATATACGTAAGGTTACGCAGACTGCTTGCCTTCACGGATACTGGCTGGTGGCCAGTTCTCCAGGCGAATCCCCAGAGAGAGACCGCGTGATGCTAATACATCTTTGATCTCATTGAGGGATTTTTTACCCAAATTCGGTGTACGCAGTAACTCTGTTTCAGTGCGCTGAATCAGGTCACCAATATACATAATAGCCTCTGCTTTCAGACAGTTTGCAGAACGAACTGTAAGTTCCAGATCGTCCACTGGACGCAACAGTACCGGATCTACTTCCGGCTCAGACTCAGCTGCAACCACCTGGAGCTCTTCTGTATGCAACTCAACAAATGCCCCTAATTGGGTTTGAAGAATACTCGCTGCACGACGAATCGCCTCTTCTGGATCAATCGTACCATTGGTCTGTAGATCAATGATTAGGCGATCAAGGTCAGTACGCTGTTTGAGACGTGCGGCCTCAACACTGTAACTGACACGGCTAATTGGACTGAATGAAGCATCAAGGCGCAGTGTACCAATGGTACCTCCATCCTCATCAGCATCGCGTTCAGATGATGGCTGATAGCCGCGACCGGTAGAGACTTTAAGTTTCATGTTCAGTGTTACACTTGCATCTGTAACATTCGCAATCACATGCTCAGGATTGATAATTTCAACATCATCACCTGTAATATCACCAGCGACAACTACACCACTACCGTTGCTCTTCAGGTTAAGCTCTGCTTCAGCATGAGCGTTCATTCTGATCGCAACCCCTTTCAGGTTGAGCAAAATATCAATCACATCTTCCTGCACACCTTCAATTGCAGAGTACTCATGACTTACGCCATCAATAGTCACCTCTGTAATTGCACTACCATGCATAGAAGAGAGCAGAATACGGCGTAACGCGTTTCCAATCGTGTGTCCAAAACCACGCTCAAGTGGCTCAATGGCAACCTGAATATGGTTGGTGTCAATATTCTTGATATTGGCCAACTTTGGCATTAAAAATTCTTTTACTGAACCTTGCATCTCGTATCGAACCTCAGGCTTTCAATAGCAGTCTATAAAGGAGTGGAAGGACCACTCTAGTGTTTATTTAGAGTAGAGCTCTACAATCAGATGCTCATTAATCTCTGATGAGAGGTCAGAACGCTCAGGAATGCTCTTATAGACACCTTCCATCTTCTCTGAATTGACATCAATCCACTCTGCATCTTCGCGTGTTTGTGGTGCTAATTGCAGCGCCATTTTAATACGCTCCTGCTTTTTCGCCTTCTCACGTACTGAAACTGTATCACTCGGTTTCAGCTGGTAAGAGGGGATACTGAGCACGTTTCCGTTAACCAGAATAGACTTATGATTGACTAGTTGACGGGCCTCGGCACGTGTTGCACCAAATCCCATACGGTAGACAACATTATCTAGTCGGCACTCCAGAATCTGTAACAGGTTTTCACCCGTTGACCCTTTGCGGCGTGCCGCCTCTTTGTAGTAGCTACGGAACTGTTTTTCTAACAAGCCGTAGATACGACGTACTTTCTGTTTCTCACGTAACTGAAGTGCATAATCAGACATACGTGGAGCACGCGCTCCAGCACCATGCTGACCAGGCAACTGATCTGGTTTACATTTGGTCTCCAGAGCACGCAGTCCGCTCTTAAGTCCAAGATCTGTTCCCTCACGACGGGAAAGTTTACATTTAGGTCCTGTATATTTAGCCACAGTAATATTCTCCTAGATTACTTATTACCGTTAAACGCGGCGTTTCTTTGGTGGACGACAGCCATTGTGAGGCAATGGAGTTACATCAGTGATGCTGTTGATGCGAATACCAATGTTATTCAATGCACGAACAGATGACTCACGACCAGGCCCAGGCCCTTTAATGCGAACATCAACAGATTTCAAGCCGTACTCCTGAGCCTGAACACCCGCTCGCTCTGCAGCAACCTGCGCAGCGAATGGTGTGCTCTTGCGAGAACCACGGAAACCACTACCACCAGAAGTTGCCCAGCAGAGGGTATCGCCCTTGCGGTCAGTAATGGTAATAATCGTATTATTAAAAGTCGCGTGAACGTGAACGATCCCCTCAGGGATGTTCTTTTTCACCTTCTTACGCTTTGAAGCAGATGCCTTTGCCATAGAACTATGAAACCTATATAAAATTAAACTTTAACTAATTTACACTTAGCGTTTGATAGCCTTTTTAGGGCCTTTACGCGTACGTGCATTATTTTTAGTATTCTGTCCCCGGACTGGAAGCCCACGACGGTGACGAATACCTCGATTTGTGCCCAGATCCATCAGACGTTTGATATTCATTGAGACTTCACGCCTCAAATCACCCTCTACAGTGAACTTAGCCACCTCACCACGGATGATCTCAATCTGATTGTCTTCAAGGTCACGTATCTTAGTTGCTGCATCCACTCCGGCTGCCGCACAGATACTATATGCACTCGTTCTTCCGATTCCGTAAATCGAAGTCAGTGCTACCCAAGCATGTTTGTTATCAGGTACATTTACACCCGCAATTCGTGCCATCTGGCTCTTCTCCTAACTGGTCCCTATTGCTTTAAAGCTACACCGCACATGGCACGGAAAGCCGGCAAGGATACCTACACTCTATACAAAAATCAATAATAAAAATTCGCGATTACCCTTGGCGCTGTTTATGCTTAGGGTCTTTGCTACAAATTACACGAACAACACCATTACGGCGAATCACCTTGCAGTGCTGACACATTTTTTTAACTGACGCACGAACTTTCATCTTAATACTCCAAAACTACTCTATAACTTCCAAACCGCAGAGGGTTAAATACCACTACGACCATACCCCTTCAGATTCGCCTTTTTCATCAACCCATCATATTGATGAGAGAGGAGATGAGATTGAACCTGAGAGATAAAATCCATAATAACAACAACAATAATCAACAGTGAGGTGCCGCCAAAATAGAAGGGGACATTCCACTTAATAATCAAAAATTCTGGCAGCAGGCTCACAGCGGTAATGTAACCAGCACCAATAAGTGTCAAGCGAGTCATCACTTTATCGATGTACTTCGCGGTCTGCTGACCTGGGCGTATCCCTGGGATAAATGCACCAGATTTTCTCAAATTATCTGCTGTCTCTTTAGGGTTGAATACCAGTGCGGTATAGAAGAAACAGAAGAAAATAATTGCTACGGCATAGAAGGCAACATAGAGTGGCTGCCCCGGAGACAGCGTTGTCGCCAGATCCTTCATCCACTCCATTCCTTCACCACTACCAAACCAGCTTCCCATTGTTGCAGGAAAAAGAATAATACTGGATGCAAAAATAGGTGGAATTACACCAGCCATGTTCACCTTCAGAGGTAAATGGCTGTTCTGCCCTGCATACATTCGGTTTCCACGCTGCTGTTTAGCATAGGTCACCGTAATTCGACGCTGTCCACGCTCAACAAAAACCACGAATGATGTCACTAAAATCGCACCAACAAACAGTGCCAACACGGTAATAGAGTGCATCTCACCGGTTCTGGCCAACTCCATGGTGCCGCCAACCGCAGAAGGCAGACCCGCAACAATACCAGCAAAGATGATCAATGAAATACCGTTACCAATACCGCGCTCTGAAATCTGTTCTCCTAACCACATCAGAAACATCGTTCCTGTCACCAACGTAGTCACTGCAACAAAACGAAAACCCAGCCCAGGATCGATCACTACATTCATCCCACCTGCTGACTGCGATTCCAATGCAATAGAAATCCCCAAAGCCTGGAATGTTGCCAGTACCAACGTACCATACCGGGTATATTGGGTAATTTTACGACGTCCTGCCTGCCCCTCTTTCTTCAACTGTTCCAGTTTAGGAGAGGTTACCGTCAGCAAATTCATGATGATAGAAGCTGAAATGTAAGGCATCACCCCCAAAGCAAAGAGGCTCAGTCGCATCAATGCACCACCCGAGAACATGTTGAACATATCCAGAATAGTTCCAGACTGTGCGTCAAACATCGCCTGTAGTGCCACAGGATTAATGCCCGGCACCGGTACGTGCGCCCCCATTCGATAGACGACGATTGCGCCAAACACAAACCACAAACGAGATTTTAACTCTGCGAGCTTATCTGCTCCAGGTCCCATCGCGGGTGCTGATCTTGCCATAATCTTGAATTACTCTCTCTAATCAAAAAGTGTGCAGAGCACTACTCTTCAATCTTACCGCCGGCAGCTTCAATTGCAGCACGGGCACCTGGCGTAACACCCAAACCAATAACGGAAACTGCTTTTGTGATCTCGCCTGAGGCAATCACCTTAGCGCGTTTGATGTCTTGGTTGATGATATTCGCCGCTTTTAGTGATAACAGGTCTACAGTCTCACCACATTTTTCCAGCTCATGCAGACGTACTTCAGCAACAAAACGAGCCTTTCGAGAAGAGAAGCCAACCTTAGGCAAGCGACGTTGCAGTGGTTGCTGACCACCCTCGAACCCGACCTTGTTGTAGCCACCTGAACGTGATTTTTGACCTTTATGACCGCGACCACAGGTTTTACCCAGGCCTGAACCAATACCACGTCCCACGCGTTTGGCTGTCTTTTTCGAACCTTCTGCAGGTTTGATTGTATTGATACGCATGATTAGTCCTCCACCTTCAGCATATAGCTGATTTTGTTAATCATTCCACGGTTTTCAGGCGTATCAATGACTGAAACAGTCTGGTGCATACGACGAATTCCTAGACCTGCAGCACACGCTTTATGTGCTGGTAGACGACCGATCAGACTTTTGACCAGTGTCAAAGTAATTTTATTATCTGCCATAACGATTTACCCTAGAATCTCTTCGACCGTTTTTCCACGCTTCGCAGCAATTTGCTCCGGGCTATTCATATCTGTCAGCCCCTTGATTGTTGCGCGAACTACATTGATTGGATTGGATGAGCCATTACGTTTTGCCAGTACATTGTGCACACCAACAACCTCAAAAACAGCACGCATCGCACCACCTGCAATAATACCCGTACCTTCAGATGCGGGTTGCATATAAATATCTGCGGCACCATGACGAGCACGGATTGGGTATTGCAGAGTTCCACCGTTCAGGCTGACGCTTTTGATATTACGTCGCGCACGCTCCATAGCCTTTTGAATGGCCAAAGGGACTTCACGTGCCTTGCCATAACCAAAGCCAATTTTACCGTTTCCGTCACCCACGACAGTCAGTGCAGTGAATGAGAAAATACGACCACCTTTAACGGTTTTTGCTACACGGTTGACAGCAACCAGCTTCTCCAGCATGTCATCGTCATTATCTTTTTTGAACTGTTTCTCAGCCATCTTCGATTTCCTAATTCTTCTCTCAGCGATCTATTTTGAGGGTAGACGCGATTAAAACTCGAGGCCGTTCTCACGGGCTGCATCTGCCAGCGCCTGAACACGACCATGATATTTAAAGCCTGAACGGTCAAAAGCAACACGGGTAATCCCGGCCTCTTTTGTACGCTCTGCGATCATCTTACCGACAGTCATGGCTGTAGTAACATTACCTGTTGCCCCTGCTGCACGCACTTCAGCAAGTACACTGGATGCACTTGCAACAACCTTTGCATCACTATCAATCACCTGTGCATAGATGTGACTTGGAGTACGGTGCACAGTTAAACGTGGCACACCCAACTCTCTGATCTTTGCTCGTGTACGTCTAGCGCGACGTTGACGACTCTGCTTCTTATCCATTGAACAATCCTATAACCAATCCAGGTATCACAAATACAATTACACTTTTTTCGACTATTTCTTCTTCGCTTCTTTACGGATCACATACTCGTCCGTATAGCGAACACCCTTGCCTTTATAAGGCTCTGGTGGGCGATAGGCACGAATTTCGGCCGCAACCTGACCCACTTTCTGTTTGTCTGCACCTTTAACAACCACCTCTGTCGTAGATGGGGTTTCAATGGTGATCCCGTCAGGGATCGCGTAGTTTACAGGATGTGAGAAGCCGAGTGTTAACTCCAAGCTTTTACCTGCCGATTTTGCACGATAACCAACACCAATCAGTGTCAATTTCTTCTCAAACCCCTGGGTTACTCCAACCACCATATTGTTGATCAGCGCACGCATGGTACCTGCCATTGCAATGGTCTCTTTTCCACCTTTAGGTGCGACACGAACCTGATTGCCTTCAACTTCTACAGCAACTGTTTCATGTACCTGATAATCAAAGTTACCATTCGCACCCTTGATCTGAATTTTTTGCCCGTTTACAGAGATATCTACACCAGCAGGGATCTCAACAGGAGCTTTTGCAACTCTAGACATTTTACTTTCCTGAACTCAGCAACTAGTTAGATTAATAGACGTAACAGATGACTTCACCGCCTACACCAGCAGATTTCGCTGCTCGATCTGTCATCAGACCATTCGGTGTAGAGATGATAGCGATACCCAGTCCGTTATTGACCGACGGTAGCTCACCTTTACCTTTATAGGTACGCAAACCGGGGCGGCTTACGCGTTTCATCATCTCAATGACAGGGCGTCCCTGGAAGTATTTGAGTTCAATCTTCAACTCAGCCTTGCCTCCTGCCTCAGCAACAGAGAAATCAGAGATATAGCCTTCCTCTTTCATTACATTTGCAATTGCAGTTTTAATGCGAGAAGAGGGCATTGCTACCACTTGTTTCTCAACTGCCAGCGCATTGCGGATGCGGGTTAGCATATCCGCGATTGGGTCTTGCATACTCATCTTTACTTTTCCAAAAACATATCTGTTTGTAATGAATTAACTTGTAATCAATCTTGAGGCTCTGGCTTACCAGCTAGCCTTTCTCAATCCTGGCACATCACCGCGCATGGTTGCTTCACGCAACTTATTACGGCTGAGCCCGAACTTTCTATAGTATCCGTGTGGACGTCCCGTCAGATTACAGCGATTATGCAGACGTGACGAGCTAGAGTCTCTCGGTAACATATTGAACTTACGACGTGCTGCTGCTCTCTCTTCTGCAGTAACATCCGCGTTGATCATCGTGCTCTTCAGCTCTGCACGTTTTGCCGCGTACTTCTTAACCAGTTTCTCGCGGCGTAATTCGCGCTGAATCATAGAGGTCTTTGCCATACTATCTAATTCCTATTCCTAAATTACTTCTAAATACTGCTTACTAATTCTTGAAGGGGAAGTTCATTGCTGCCAGCAGCGCCTTACCTTCCTCATCATTCTTAGCCGTTGTTACTACACTGATATCCAGTCCACGGAGTGCATCCACTTTGTCGTAGTCAATCTCTGGAAAAATAATCTGCTCAGTCACACCCATACTGTAGTTGCCCTGCCCATCAAAAGACTTTCCATTAAGACCACGGAAATCTCGAATTCGTGGAATCGATATCGCTATCAGTCGATCTAGGAACTCATACATACGCGCACTACGTAATGTTACTTTACAACCAATCGGCCATCCATCACGAATTTTAAAACCTGCGATAGAGAGACGCGCCAATGTTTTTACTGGCTTTTGACCTGCAATTTTCTGCATGTCGGAGAATGCATGATCGAGAATTTTCTTATCTCCGACCGCCTCACCAACACCCATATTGAGGGTAATCTTAGTGATTTTTGGAACTTCCATTACACTTTTGTAACCGAACTGTTCCATCAACTGGTTTACAACCGTGCTGTTATAGTGCTCTTTACTGATACTCATGACCTTTTCCTATGTATCAAGTTTACGCGTCAACGACTTCGCCGCTGGACTTGAAATAACGTACTTTGCGTCCATCATCCAGGGTTTTGAAACCGACACGATCTGCCTTTCCAGTTGCATTATTATAGAGAGCAACATTAGAGATATGGATAGACATCTCTTTCTCCACGATCCCGCCGGCAATGCCAAGATTGGGGTTAGGCTTGGTATGTTTTTTAACCATATTGATACCATCTACAACCAAGCGATCCTTCTCGAAAATCACTCGTGCAACGGTACCTCTCTGACCACTATCTTTGCCAGTGAGGACTATTACCTCATCACCTTTTTTAATCCTGCGCATATCGTTATCTCTAAATAATTACTATTGTTTACTTAAATAACTTCTGGTGCCAATGAGACGATCTTCATGAATTTCTTACCACGAAGTTCACGTGTCACAGGTCCAAAGATACGTGTGCCAATAGGTTCATGCTTGGCATTCAGCATTACTGCTGCATTACCATCGAAGCGGATCAATGAACCATCCGGGCGGCGAACACCTTTACGTGTGCGTACAACAACTGCATTGTATACGTCACCTTTCTTGACCTTGCCACGTGGCAGTGCTTCTTTAACACTGACCTTAATCACATCACCAATTCCTGCGTAACGACGCTTGGAACCACCAAGCACCTTGATGCACATGACCTTTTTTGCGCCACTGTTATCAGCAACACTCAATGTGGATTGCATCTGAATCATTGGTTATCTCCAATCTCTATTTCTATTTATCATCTTATAATCTTGAGTTGTCAACTAACCTGCTGCTGCAGACTCAAGAACCTCGACTAACATAAAAGATTTACTCTTTGATATTGGTCGACAAGGCTGAATAGTAACAAGATCACCCTCATTACACTGATTGCTCTCATCATGCGCTCTCAATTTAGTTGAACGCTTGATGAATTTTTTGTAAATAGGGTGCTTTACCTGACGCTCTACCATCACTGTAATGCTTTTGTCTCCTTTATTAGAGACAACACGACCCGTGATCGTTCTTACTATTCCACTCTGATCTGTCATGATGCAGTACTCTGTTTTTCATTCATAATAGTCTTTACACGCGCGATATTGCGACGAACCTTTTTCATCTGACTGTTATCAGACAGCTGGTTTGTAGCACGCTGCATACGTAAATTAAATTGTTCACGTAACATCGCCTGCAACTCTGTCTGCAGATCTGCTTCGCTCTTTTCTCTCAGTTCACTTGTCTTCATCACGATAACCTGTTACAGAGGGGTTCTTGCCACAAAAATTGTTGATACAGGAAGTTTTGCTGCAGCAAGCTTAAAGGCCTCACGCGCCAACTCTTCAGGTACACCTTCGATCTCATACAACATCTTTCCAGGTTGAATCAGAGCAACCCAATACTCTACATTACCCTTACCTTTACCTTGACGAACCTCTAGAGGCTTCTTGGTAATTGGCTTGTCAGGAAAAATACGAATCGTTAATTTACCACCACGTTTTACCTGACGTGAAATGGTACGACGTGCCGCCTCAATCTGACGCGCCGTGATTCGTCCTCGTCCCGTTGCTTTCAGGCCAAACTCACCAAAACTGACTGAGTTTCCGTTTTGTGACAAGCCACGGTTTCTTCCTTTATGCTGCTTACGGAATTTTGTTCTTTTCGGTTGAAGCATTGCTCTTCTTCCCTATCTCTTAGACTAATTCTATTGCTTTACTTCGCGGTACTATCAACAGTCTCTGGCTCTTCACTATTGACAGAGGTGTTATAGACCTCTCCCTTGAAGATCCATACTTTGATGCCGATGATTCCATAAGTGGTCTCAGCTTCAGCAAAGCCGTAATCAATATCTGCTCTCAAGGTATGTAGAGGAACACGTCCTTCACGATACCACTCAGTTCGTGCAATCTCTGCACCATTCAAACGACCGGATACATTGATACGAATCCCTTTACCACCCAAGCGCATGGTATTACCAACAGAACGTTTCATCGCGCGGCGAAACATAATACGCTTTTCCAGCTGTTGTGCAATCCCTTCTGCAACTAACTGGGCATCCAGCTCAGGCTTACGAATCTCTTCGATATTAATCTGGACAGGAATTCCCATTCTCGCCGTGACTTCACGACGCAGCTTCTCAATATCCTCACCCTTCTTACCAATTACGATACCAGGACGAGCTGTATGTATAGTAATTCGAGCATTACCTGACGGACGCTCAATCAGGATACGGCTTACTGAAGCTTGCGCCAAGCGCTTTTTCAGGAACTCTCGAATAGAGATATCCGCAAACAGTTGATCTGCATAGTTTTTACTATCTGCATACCAGGTAGAGTTCCAGTCCTTGATGTATCCCAGACGGTAACCAATTGGATGTACTTTTTGACCCATTCCGCTATTCCTCAGCGATCTGAAACAGCCACACTAATATGGCTGGTTCGTTTAAGAATTCGGTTCGCACGACCTTTCGCACGAGGTTGAATTCGCTTATATGTCGGGCCTTCGTCGACAAATGCCGTCGAGACCTTCAATTCATCAATATCTGCACCTTCATTATGTTCTGCATTAGCAATCGCAGAATTCAGTATCTTACCTACAATATGTGCGGCTTTTTTGTTACTAAATCGAAGCAGATCTACTGCATTTTCTACCGGAAGACCACGAATCTGATCAACAACCAGACGCACCTTCTGTGCAGAAATTTTTGCATTTTTAAGCTTTGCAACCGTTTCCATAATCTCTACCTTTTCGACTTTTTGTCTGCAGCATGACCACGATAGGTACGCGTCAGCGCAAACTCACCCAGCTTGTGACCGACCATGTTCTCATTAATCAACACAGGTACATGTTGACGACCATTATGAATGGCAATTGTGAGGCCAATCATCTCAGGCATAATCATGGATCTTCTGGACCAGGTTTTAATAGGACGACGGTCACTACTTTCGACTGCCTTTTTCACTTTTACGCGAAGATGCTCATCGATGAATGGACCCTTTTTAATTGAACGTGGCACGTTATAATCCTCGGCTCAGTTACTCGTTTATACTCTATTATTTCTTGTTCCGACGACGGACAATATACTGATCCGTACGTTTATTGGAACGCGTCTTATAACCCTTGGTAGGCATACCCCATGGAGAGACCGGATGACGACCACCCGAAGTACGCCCCTCACCACCGCCATGTGGATGGTCAACTGGATTCATCGCAACACCGCGGACGGTCGGACGAACACCACGCCAGCGAGTAGCACCCGCTTTACCTAATTTTCTTAGTGAATGCTCACCATTACTCACTTCACCGATGGTTGCACGGCAATCGAGCAAAATCTTGCGCATCTCTCCAGAGCGCAGACGTAAGGTTGCAAATGCACCCTCTTTCGCTACAAACTGAGCGGAAGTTCCCGCTGAGCGTGCAACCTGGGCACCTTTACCTGGCTTCAGCTCAATACAGTGAACTGTAGTACCCAATGGCATATCACGCAGAGCCATAGTGTTACCAGTTTTGATCTCAGCACCACTACCTGACATCAACGTGTCTTCAGCAGAGACTCCCTTAGGCGCAATGATATAGCGACGTTCTCCATCTGCATAAAGCACTAATGCAATATTTGCAGTACGGTTAGGATCATACTCCAGACGCTCTACCTTGGCTGGAATCCCATCCTTGTTACGCTTGAAGTCAATAACACGATAACGTTGCTTATGACCACCACCACGATGACGTGTTGTGATACGGCCCGCATTATTACGACCACCATTTTTGGATTTCTTTGCCACCAACGCTGCATGAGGCTTACCTTTATGCAGATTCTGGTTCACCACTGAAACGACAAAACGACGTCCTGGCGAGGTTGGTTTAGATTTTACGATTGCCATCTTTATACTATCCCTTCGAAAACTCTCTGATCCCAGCCCTTATTCGGCATCCATGAATTGAATTTCTTGACCTTCACTCAACTTAACAAAGGCCTTCTTCCAGCTTGGACGTCTGCCAAATTTCATACCACTACGTTTGCTCTTACCTTTGACATTGCTAATCGTGACACCATCCACCTTGACATCAAACATCAGCTCAATCGCCTCTTTGATCTCTGGCTTCTTGGCATCCTTAGCCACTTTAAATACATACTGGTTGCGCATCTCTGCGGCCATCGCACTCTTTTCAGTAATGTGCGGTGCCAATACGACTTTCATCAAACGTTCTTGATTATTACTCATGCCAGTGACTCCTCGACCTGCTTCAGTGCAGACTCGCTCATCAATACATTCTCGTAAGAGACCAGACTAACTGGATCCATTGCGGTCACATCTGTCACACCAACGTGCGGTAGGTTACGTGCAGAGAGGTAGAGATTCTCATCTACTTCACCTGAAACAATCAATACGTTGTTAAGGTCCATACCACTCAACGCACTATTCAGTGCCTTGGTCTTTGCGCTCTCAACACTCAAACTTGAAACAACAGTCAAACGATCCTGACGCACCAGTTCAGAAAGAATAGAGCGCATCGCAGCGCGATACATCTTACGATTCACCTTCTGCTCATAATTTCTTGGGCGTGCGGCAAAAGTTACACCACCACTTCTCCAGATTGGGCTACGACTTGTACCCGCACGGGCACGACCTGTCCCTTTCTGACGCCAAGGCTTGGCACCACCACCACGCACATCAGAACGTGTTTTCTGTGCCGCAGTACCCGCACGCGCACCCGCCTGATAGGCTACAACCACTTGATGGATTAATGCCTCATTATAATCTGCAGCAAACGCGGTATCTGAAACAGAGACCTTTGACTGCTCATTGCCTGCCGGAAAATCACGTACATTCAATTCCATGACTTAACTCCTTATTCCCCAGCCTTGACTGCAGGTTTGATCATCAGATCACCACCTTTAGCACCAGGAACTGCGCCCTTAACCAGAATCAGGTTACGTTCAGCATCCACACGAACCACTTCCAGATTCTGCATCGTACGCTGTACATTACCCATGTGACCCGACATTTTCTTGCCCTTGACTACACGTCCGGGGGTCTGACACTGTCCGATCGAACCATTAGAGCGGTGTGAAACCGAGTTTCCGTGAGTATTATCGAGACCACTAAAGTGGTGACGCTTAATACCGCCCTGAAAACCAAATCCACGATTGATACCGGTCACGTCGATTTTCTGTCCAGCCTCGAACGTATCCAACTCAACCTCTTTACCCGCTTCGTAGTTTACAATTTCATCACTATTCAGGCGAAACTCCCAGAGACCGCGCCCAGCTTCAACACCCGCTTTCGCATAGTGCCCAGCCATTGGCTTGGTTACCCGAGATGCTCTACGTGTTCCAGTTGTCACCTGAATCGCGTTATATCCATCTGTCTCATCAGTCTTGACCTGAGTGACACGATTGGGTTCTACCTCAATCACAGTCACAGGAATCGATGCACCCGCTTCGGTAAACACTCGACTCATTCCGACCTTTCGACCTACCAGTCCGATTGACATTTCTAAATCCTCTCTTCTATCTCTTTACTATCAAGAAAGCTTGATCTGTACATCAACGCCAGCCGCGAGGTCGAGTTTCATCAGTGCATCCACGGTTTTATCCGTTGGGTCCACGATGTCCATCATTCGCTTATGGGTACGCAGTTCATACTGGTCACGCGCGTCTTTATTGACGTGTGGCGAGGTCAGAACAGTAAAGCGCTCTTTCTTTGTTGGAAGCGGAATTGGACCACGAACTTGTGCTCCGGTACGCTTTGCCGTCTGTGCAATTTCACGTGCAGATTGATCGATTAGACGATAATCAAACGCTTTGAGACGGATACGAATTCTCTGTCCAGCCATTTACTTTTACTCAGTCAGTCGTTATTCAGTAATTATTCGAAAAAATAATTTATTCGATAATCTTGGAAACAACACCAGAACCTACAGTCCGGCCACCCTCTCGGATCGCAAAACGCAGCCCCTCGTCCATTGCAATCGGGTTGATCAGGGTGCCAAGAATCTTCAGATTATCTCCTGGCATTGCCATCTCTGTTCCCTCAGGAAGATCTACTGCTCCTGTTACGTCTGTTGTCCGGAAGTAGAACTGAGGTCGGTAGTTGGTGAAGAATGGTGTATGACGTCCTCCCTCTTCCTTACTCAGTACGTAGATCTCTGCTTCAAATTTTGTGTGGGGGTTAATAGAACCAGGCTTGGCCAGTACTTGACCTCGCTCTACTTCATCACGCTTGGTGCCTCGCAGCAATACGCCTACGTTGTCACCTGCTTCACCCTGATCCAGCAATTTACGGAACATCTCTACACCGGTTACGGTGGTTTTAGTGGTGTCCTTGATGCCGACGATCTCGATCTCTTCACCTACTTTGACGACACCGCGCTCGATACGACCTGTAACAACTGTACCACGTCCAGAGATTGAGAATACGTCCTCAATCGGCATGATGAAGTCACCATCGATGGCTCGCTCTGGCTCCGGGAAGTAGCTATCCATTGCCTCTGCAAGCCTTATGATGGATGGCGTGCCGATATCGCTGCTATCGCCTTCCAATGCCTTCAGTGCAGAACCGGTTACGATTGGGGTGTCATCTCCAGGGAAGTCATATGAATCTAACAATTCACGAACTTCCATCTCTACCAGTTCCAGCAGCTCTTCGTCATCCACCTGGTCTGCCTTGTTGAGGTAGACGATGATGTATGGTACACCAACCTGACGGGAAAGCAGAATGTGCTCACGCGTCTGTGGCATGGGGCCGTCTGCTGCTGATACTACGAGGATTGCACCGTCCATCTGCGCTGCACCGGTAATCATGTTTTTGACGTAGTCAGCATGTCCTGGGCAGTCTACGTGAGCATAGTGACGATTGTCTGTCTCATACTCTACGTGTGCTGTTGCGATGGTGATTCCACGCTCGCGCTCTTCTGGTGCATTGTCGATATCTGCGTAGTCTTTGAATTCCCCACCCTGCAGCTCTGCCATTACCTTGGTAATTGCAGCTGTCAGTGTAGTCTTTCCGTGGTCTACGTGACCGATCGTACCTACGTTTACGTGCGGCTTCGTTCTCTCAAACTTTTCCTTGGACATCGTCTTTTCCTCTTGCTCTTAACTCAGCCTCTGCAGACTGAAAATTTCTTAAATTCGTTTAACTATTCTTTTTAACAACAGCTGCCGCAATATTTGCCGGTGCTTCAGCGTACTTCTCAAACTCCATCGAGTAGGTCGCTCGTCCCTGTGTTGCTGAACGCAGATCGGTTGCATAACCAAACATCTCGGAGAGCGGTACCGTTGCTGCAATCATCTTGCCTGCCGGGGAGTCATCCATACCCGCAACCATGCCACGTCGACGATTGAGGTCACCCATCACATCACCCATGTAGTCTTCTGGAGTAACCACATCCACCTTCATCATAGGCTCAAGCAGTACCGGACTTGCATTCAGTGCGCCCTGCTTAAAGGCCATAGAACCTGCCACCTTAAATGCCAACTCATTGGAGTCCACATCATGATAGGAACCATCATACAAAGTAACCTTACAATCTTCGATCGGGTAACCGGCAATGACACCATTCTTCATCTGCTCCTGGATACCTTTATCTACAGCAGGAATGTACTCCTTAGGCACCACACCACCTACGATCTCATTGATAAATTCGTAACCAGCACCCGCTTCCTGTGGCTCAATTCGAATCCATACATGACCAAACTGTCCACGACCACCGGATTGGCGTACAAATTTGCCTTCCTGCTCAACCACCTTACGAATAGTCTCACGGTAAGCAACCTGTGGCGCACCTACTGCTGCCTCCACATTAAACTCACGCATCATGCGGTCAACGATGATTTCGAGATGGAGTTCACCCATGCCGGAGATGATCGTCTGACCAGACTCTTCATCCGTATGTACACGGAAAGAGGGATCTTCCTGCGCCAGCTTGGAGAGCGCAATACCCATTTTCTCTTGGTCTGCCTTTGATTTCGGCTCTACAGCAACAGAGATCACCGGCTCAGGAAACTCCATGCGCTCAAGAATAATCTTGTTATCAATGGCGCTCAGCGTATCACCTGTTGTTACATCTTTGAGGCCGATTGCTGCTGCGATATCGCCCGCACGGACCTCTTTAATTTCTTCACGATCATTGGAGTGCATCTGAACAATACGTCCGATACGCTCTTTTTTACCCTTCACTGTGTTGTAACAGAAGTCACCGGAGTTAATTACACCAGAGTAGACCCGGAAGAAGGTCAAGGTACCCACAAACGGGTCGGTTGCAATCTTGAATGCCAACGCAGAAAACGGCTCATCATCAGAGGATGGGCGAGTCGCCTCACTGCCATCTTCCAGCTCACCCGTAATTGCAGGCACCTCCAGCGGGGAAGGCATATAGTGGATTACGGCATCCAACATCGCCTGAACACCCTTATTCTTAAATGCAGAACCACACATCATCGGAACGATCTCGTTATTCAGCGTCTGAATACGGATACCTTCACGGATCTCATCGTTACTCAACTCGCCCTCTTCGAGGTACTTCTCCATCAACTCTTCATTAGCCTCTGCCGCAGCTTCCATCATCTGCTCACGAAGCTCATCACATTGACCCTGCAACTCTTCCGGAATCTCTTTGGCATCATAGGTCATCCCCATGTCATCCTCATTCCAGTAGATTGCCTTCATGCGAATCAGATCCACAACCCCCTTAAAATCTTCTTCAGCACCAATATTCATTTGAATAGGCACTGCGTTAGCACCCAGACGGTCGCGCACCTGCTCTACAACACGCAGAAAATCTGCTCCGGAGCGATCCATTTTATTAACGAAACCAATACGGGGCACACCATACTTATTAGCCTGACGCCATACTGTCTCAGACTGCGGCTCTACGCCACCCACTGCACAGAAAACCGCACAAGCACCATCCAATACTCGCAATGAGCGCTCTACTTCGATAGTAAAGTCTACGTGTCCGGGGGTATCAATAATATTGATACGATGCTGCTCAAACTGCTGATCCATACCTGACCAGAACGAGGTTGTTGCAGCAGAAGTGATGGTAATACCACGCTCCTGCTCCTGCTCCATCCAGTCCATCGTTGCCGCACCATCATGCACCTCACCAATCTTGTGAGAGAGCCCCGTATAAAATAGAATACGCTCGGTAGTTGTAGTCTTACCTGCATCAATGTGCGCCATGATTCCGAGATTCCGGTAACGCTTCAATGGTGTTTGACGTGCCATGATCTAAATTAATCCGTATAAATTAAAGAGCAAATAAAAAAAGTAACTACAAATTTACCAGCGGAAGTGCGAGAACGCTTTGTTGGCATCTGCCATACGGTGCGTATCCTCTTTCTTCTTCACTGCCGAACCACGACTCTCAAGCGCATCCAGAATCTCACCCGCCAGACGCAGACCCATAGTCTTCTCACCGCGTTTACGCGCAGCTTCTACCAACCAACGCATACCCAGCGCAACACGACGCTCAGAACGCACTTCGATAGGCACCTGATAGGTAGAACCACCAACACGACGTGACTTCACCTCAACCTTAGGACCCACATTATCTAACGCTGAAAACAGAGCCTCAACCGGCTCGTTGTTACCGCGCTCTTCTACCACATCCAACGCACCATAAACAATCTTCTCAGCAACAGACTTCTTGCCATCTTTCATGATCACATTGATAAACTTGGTCAACTGCTCATTCCCAAATTTGGGATCTGGCAATACGGTACGTTTTGGCGCTCTATTTCTTCTAGACATCAGATTTCTCGAATTCTTATCAGACTCTTAACAGACAACTGGGATACACCCAATTCAGCTTCCCCATTAACTCTTATCTCAACCCTTAGGCTTCTTAGCGCCATACTTGGAGCGCCCTTGACGACGAGCATCAACACCCGTGGTATCCAAGCTTCCGCGAACTACGTGATAACGCACACCAGGAAGATCCTTCACACGACCACCACGAATCAGCACAACAGAGTGCTCTTGAAGGTTATGCCCCTCACCACCAATATAGGAGGAGACCTCCATACTGTTCGTCAGACGGACACGAGCCACTTTTCTCATTGCAGAGTTAGGCTTTTTGGGAGTGGTTGTATAGACACGGGTACATACGCCACGCTTCTGCGGACATGCATCCAGTGCCGGAACCTTACTCTTCTCTTTTTGAACCTTGCGAGGTTTTCTTACCAACTGATTAATCGTTGCCATCGTTCTCTTTCTTCAAGCTAAATCCATAACTTTATGAACATATTATGTTCACGGTCACTGACCTGCTCAGCAAGAGACTTCATAGGTATTCCTAATCAGTTTTAAAGAGCAGATATAAAAGCGACAAAAAAGACCGACCCCGTTTGGGTGGAGTCGATCCTCATCGATTTCATTTCGGCAGACCCGACCATCTACCTTCACATCACTTAATATCGCCGGTTTACGTTTTGAGTCTAAACTCACCCTCGTAATAAGGAAGGCGAATTCTAGGGGGGTAACCTATAAGTGTCAACTGATTTTCTCTCTTTTTATGAAAAAAATTTCATAACAAAGAGTCAAACCGTCATCACCCCCCTTCTACACCTCACAACAGCAGTATTTACTCTCCAGCCACTCTTCTCTACAGAGCGCCTCTAACTGTGTGAGGTGTTCCTTACAGCACCTATTTCTCAGCAGGCGTTTCCACAACAGCTTCTACAGCCATCTCTTCCACAACGGCCTCTTCAGCACCAGCCACTGTCTTCAGCAGCTCTGCATTCGTAAACAGACCACGACGCTGCCGACGCTGCTTATGATAGGCCAGCCCCGTCCCTGCAGGAATCAAACGACCTACAATCACGTTCTCTTTCAGGCCGCGAAGATCATCACTCTTACCGGTGACCGAGGCCTCCGTCAACACTCGAGTCGTCTCCTGGAAAGAGGCTGCAGAAACAAATGAGTCCGTTGCCAGAGATGCCTTAGTGATACCCAACAGGACATTTTCATAGGAACAAGGCATTTTGCCCTGACCATTGACTCGGTCATTCTCATCTAACATGCGAGCACGCTCTACCTGTTCACCCTGGAGGAATTTGGTATCTCCCGGATGAATAATGACAACACGACGCAACATCTGGCGCACGATACACTCAATATGCTTGTCATTAATGCCCACACCCTGTAGACGATAGACATCCTGAACCTCATTATTGATATAACGCGCCAACTCAGGAATCCCTTTGAGGCGAAGAATATCATGTGGATCTGGTGCACCATCTACAATAACTTCACCCTTCTCAACATGCTCACCCTCGAATACGGTGACATGACGGAATTTTGGAATCAAAGTTTCAGTTTGTTCACCATTTTCACCGATGATCACCACTCGCTGTTTACCTTTAGTCTCTTTACCGAAGGTGATTGTGCCGGTCTGCTCCGCCATAACCGCCGGCTCTTTTGGTTTGCGGGCCTCAAACAAGTCTGCTACACGAGGTAGACCACCCGTAATATCGCGTGTCTTACCCGCCTCCTGTGGAATACGGGCCATAACATCACCCACGCCCACTTCCGCACCATCCTCAACCGTAACAATCGCTCCAGCAGGCAGGAAGTACTGTGCAGGTACGCTGGTGCCAGGAATCATAATCTCATTACCCTGCGTATCGACCAACATGACCATAGGGCGCAGGTCACGATTACCCACCACCTCTTCATGCTGCTGCCCCTTACCATCTGTAACAATAACCGTCTGCTCACCCACAGCACGCTGTTTAGAGTCAGTCACTACAACACTACTTAAGCCTGTGACCTCATCCGTCTCTTTACGGAAAGAGACACCATCTACAAAATAGTTGAATCGAACCGTACCACCTACCTCAGTAACAACCGGGTGAGTATGTGGGTCCCAAGTGACAACGGTCTGTCCAGCATCGACATGCTCACTCTCATTGACTCTAATCTCTGCACCGTATGGGATCTTATAACGCTCACGCTCACGCCCTGTCTCATCTACAACTGCAATCTCACCCGAACGTGAGACCGCAACCTGATGACCGTCCGCATGGACGACTGAACGCACATTATGCAAATGAACCGTACCGGTATTATTGACATCAACACTATTATCTGCTGCTGCACGTGATGCCGCACCACCAATATGGAAGGTACGCATCGTTAACTGCGTACCCGGCTCACCGATTGACTGAGCTGCAATCACGCCAACTGCCTCGCCCTGACTGATCAGATCTCCACGCGCCAAGTCACGTCCGTAACACTGCGCACAGACACCGTCACGTGTCTCACAGGTAATGATCGAGCGAACACGCATCTGATCAACACTACTACCTTCAAGGTAGTCTGCAATCTTCTCATCAATCAAAGTGTTAACAGGAATGAGCAGATCATCGGTTCCGGGTTTCACTACATTCTCAGCAGTTACACGACCCAGAACACGTTCACGAAGTGGTTCAATTACATCACCACCCTCAATCAACGTCTGCATCAATACACCACCTGTAGTGCCACAGTCACGCTCTGTAACAACCAAATCTTGAGAGACATCAACCAGACGACGGGTTAGATAACCTGAGTTTGCGGTCTTCAAAGCTGTATCCGCAAGGCCTTTACGTGCTCCGTGCGTTGAGATGAAGTACTGCAGTACATTCAATCCCTCACGAAAATTCGCTGTAATGGGTGTCTCAATGATTGAACCATCCGGCTTCGCCATCAGACCACGCATACCAGCTAACTGACGAATCTGTGCAGCAGAACCACGGGCACCTGAGTCTGCCATCATGAAAACAGAGTTAAACGAGTCCTGCAAAACGGTATTCCCTTCAGCGTCAACCACCTCTTCACTACCGATCTTGTCCATCATCGCTTTCGCAACCTGATCATTGGCATGTGTCCAGATATCCACAACCTTGTTATAGCGCTCACCATTTGTCACCAAACCTGTAGAGTATTGGTTCTGAATTTCTTTGACCTCAGACTCGGCTGCAATTAGAATTTTTTCCTTATCCTCGGGGATAATCATGTCATCTGCACCGAATGAGACGCCTGCGCGGGTTGAATTCTCAAACCCGGTATACATCAGACGGTCCGCAAAGACCACTGTACTTTTCAGCCCCAAAGTACGATAGCAGACATCGACCAGACTGGTGACCACTTTTTTAGTCAACGTCTTGTTGATCTCAGCAAAGGGAAGCCCTTCAGGCAGAACCTCAGAAAGTAAGGCACGCCCTACAGTCGTAGAGACCCGTTGCGTAAGATATTCAATCTCACCCTCATCATTGACTCCGCTATCATTGATGCGTACCTGGACCTTGGCATGGATACCCACAATTTTGCTCTCATAAGCACGGCGCACCTCGTTGACACCGGAAAACATCATCCCTTCACCCTTGGCATTAATACTCTCACGGGTCATATAGTAGAGACCGAGAACCACATCCTGGGTCGGAACAATAATCGGTTCACCATTTGCGGGATGCAATACGTTGTTGCTCGCCAACATCAAAGTACGAGCTTCCAGTTGCGCCTCAATAGAGAGTGGCACATGGACCGCCATCTGATCACCATCAAAATCTGCATTGAATGCAGTACAGACCAGTGGATGCAGCTGTATCGCCTTACCCTCAATCAGTACTGGTTCAAAAGCCTGAATACCGAGCCTGTGCAGTGTAGGTGCACGATTCAACATGACCGGATGTTCACGGATCACATCATCGAGAATATCCCAAACCACAGGCTCTTCACGCTCTACCATCTTCTTCGCAGCCTTGATCGTAGTCGCCAAACCACGTAACTGCAATTTACCAAAGATGAAGGGCTTGAACAGCTCCAATGCCATCGCTTTCGGCAAACCACACTGGTGTAGTTTCAAGGTAGGGCCGACTACGATAACTGAACGACCAGAGTAGTCCACACGTTTGCCAAGCAGGTTCTGACGGAAACGACCCTGTTTACCTTTGATCATATCAGCCAAAGACTTCAGCGGACGCTTGTTGGTACCGGTTACCGCACGACCACGACGACCATTATCCATCAGCGCATCTACAGACTCCTGCAACATACGCTTCTCATTACGCACAATAATGTCTGGCGCAGCAAGATCCAACAGGCGCTTCAGCCGGTTATTACGGTTGATCACACGACGGTAAAGATCATTCAGGTCAGAGGTCGCAAAACGACCACCCTCCAGAGGAACCAATGGGCGCAACTCTGGTGGCAGCACCGGCAGAACGCGCAGCAGCATCCACTCCGGTTTGTTACCGGACTCAAGGAACCCCTCAATCAACTTCAGTCGTTTGGAGAGCTTTTTGGTCTTCGCTTCAGATTTGGTCGCAGCCAGCTCTTCATGTAGCTGTGCAGAAATCACCTGCAGATCCATACCACGAATCAGTTGGTCAATTGCCTCAGCACCCATGCGTGCATCAAACTCATCACCCCACTCTTCAATTGCATCGAGGTAGGTATCATCGGTCAACAACTGTCCACGCTCCAGATCGGTCAAGCCCGGCTCAATCACAATGAATGATTCGAAATAGAGTACACGCTCAATGTTCTTCAGTGAGATATCGAGCAACATACCAAGACGTGACGGCAAGGAACGCAGATACCAGATATGGGCTACCGGACTCGCCAGATCAATGTGACCCATGCGCTCACGGCGCACCTTGGAGAGCGTCACTTCCACTCCACACTTCTCACAAATTACACCACGGTGTTTGAGACGCTTGTATTTACCACAGAGGCACTCATAATCCTTGATCGGACCAAAGATCTTGGCACAAAAGAGGCCATCACGCTCTGGTTTAAAGGTACGGTAGTTAATGGTCTCTGGCTTCTTGACCTCACCAAATGACCAGGAACGGATCTTCTCAGGGGCCGCCAGACCGATACGGATGGCGTCAAAGTCTTCAGTCTCTTGCTGAGCCTTCAAAAAATTGAGTAGGTCTTTCATTCTTTTTTAATCTCCTAATGAAACAGTGAACGGACTATGCGCAGTACGCTTAGTTCACCTGCTCCAGGTCAATATCAATCGCCAGTGAACGGATCTCTTTCAACAACACGTTGAAGGACTCAGGCATTCCTGCCTCGATCCGGTGGTCGCCATCGACAATATTTTTATACATACGGGTACGACCCGTCACATCGTCTGACTTCACGGTCAACATCTCTTGCAGCACATGGGATGCTCCATAAGCTTCCAGTGCCCACACCTCCATCTCACCAAAGCGCTGTCCGCCGAACTGCGCTTTACCGCCAAGTGGCTGCTGAGTCACTAAACTGTATGGACCAGTGGAACGTGCATGCATCTTGTCCGCAACCAGATGGTTGAGCTTGATGATATGCATCACACCCACCGTTACCTGTCGATCAAATGACTCACCGGTGCGGCCATCATACAGCGTGGTCTGACCTGTTTCAGGAAGGTCGGCCAGAGTTAACATGCGCTTAATCTCTTTCTCATGCGCACCATCAAACGCCGGAGTCGCCATAGGTACACCACGGCGCAGATTATTGGCCATCTCCATGACCTCATCATCACTTAGAGAGTCAAGGTCTTCCCGTTTACCGCTATCATTGTAAACTTCATCTAGGAAACTACGCATGCTTACTACATCACTACCACTATCGAGCATACCGGCAATCTTGATGCCAAGCCCTTTAGCTGCCCAACCCAAATGAACCTCTAGTACCTGCCCGATATTCATACGCGAAGGTACGCCCAAGGGGTTCAACACGATGTCAACCGGAGTACCATCATCACGGTGAGGCATATCCTCAACAGGAACAATACGTGAAATTACACCCTTGTTTCCGTGACGACCCGCCATCTTGTCTCCAGGCTGAATACGACGCTTAACCGCGACATAGACCTTAACCATCTTCTGAACACCCGGTGCCAGATCGTCACCTCCAGTAATCTTGCCCTTCTTCTCTTCGTAGACCTTTTCGATCTCTTCACGTTGCTGCTTAAGCTGCCCATGAGAGAGTTCCAACTGCTCATTGACCTCCTCATTGCGCATCCGTAACTCAAACCAGATATCACGCCTGAGTTCGGTCAGATAACTCTTAGTCACCTTATCGCCCGCTTTAATATTACCCGGACCACCATCAACTACTTTACCAACCAGCAATTTCTCCAGACGCTGGAAGATATCCTCTTCAATAATTCGCTGACGTGAATTGAGATCCTTACGGACATCATCCAACTCAAGCTGTTCAATATCGAGGGAGCGTTTATCTTTCTTGATTCCGTCACGGGTAAATATTCGTACGTCCACCACGGTTCCGGCCATTGAAGATTTTGCACGTAGCGAGGTATCTTTCACATCTGAGGCCTTCTCACCAAAGATGGCACGCAGCAGTTTCTCTTCCGGTGTCAGCTGAGTTTCACCTTTAGGTGTTACCTTGCCGACTAGAATATCTCCCGGGCTTACTTCAGCACCGATATAGACAATACCCGACTCATCCAGACGGCCCAGCGCAGACTCACCCACATTCGGGATATCTGCAGTGATCTCTTCAGGCCCAAGCTTGGTATCACGCGCCATACAGGTAAGTTCTTCGATATGGATCGTAGTGTAACGATCCTCTTCGACAACACGCTCAGAGATAAGGATTGAATCCTCAAAGTTGTATCCATTCCATGGCATGAAAGCAACTGTCAGATTTTGACCCAGTGCCAACTCACCCATATCTGTAGAGGGTCCATCGGCCAATACATCACCACGAGCAATCAAATCACCGGGGGTCACCAATGGACGCTGATTAATGCAGGTATTCTGGTTCGAGCGGGTATATTTGGTCATATTATAAATATCAACACCCGATTCACCTGCAGCCGTCTCATCATCATTGACACGAACGACAATACGGCTGCCATCAACGAAATCGACCACACCACCTCGTTTGGAAACAACCGCAACACCGGAGTCAATCGCAACATCACGTTCGATACCGGTCCCCACGAGCGGTTTCTCAGCACGCATGGTTGGAACTGCCTGACGCTGCATATTCGCCCCCATCAAGGCGCGGTTTGCATCATCGTGTTCAAGGAACGGAATCAACGAGGCCGCCACAGAGACAATTTGACGTGGCGAGACATCCATATACTCGATCACATCCGGCGTAGCCATGGTGAATTCGTTCTGGTAACGACAAGAGAGCAAGTCATCAATCAGATTGCCATCCTCATCGGTATTCGCACTCGCTTGTGCGATATGGTAGTTGATCTCATCATAGGCAGAGAGATAAACAATCTCATCAGTGACCAGACCATCGTTCACCTTCCTGTAAGGTGTCTCCAGAAAACCGTAATTGTTGGTACGCGCATAGACTGCCAAGGTATTGATCAGACCAATATTTGGTCCTTCAGGGGTCTCAATCGGACAGACTCGACCATAATGGGTTGGGTGGACATCGCGCACCTCAAAGCCTGCACGTTCGCGAGTCAAGCCACCGGGTCCCAATGCCGAGATACGACGTTTGTGGGTAACCTCTGAAAGCGGGTTAACCTGATCCATAAACTGCGAGAGCTGACTGGAACCAAAGAACTCTTTGATTGCAGCAGAAATTGGCTTCGCATTAATCAGCTCTTGTGGCATCAACCCCTCAGACTCGGCAATATTGAGACGCTCCTTAACGGCGCGTTCCACTCTTACTAAACCGATACGGAACTGGTTCTCAGCCATCTCCCCAACACTACGAATACGTCGGTTACCGAGGTTATCGATATCATCAACCAATCCATGACCATCTTTGATATTGATCAAGGTTTTCATAACATCAACAATATCTTCGTTAGAGAGTATCCCTTCACCCGTCAGCTCTTCTCTTGAAAGACGGCGGTTAAACTTCATCCTGCCAACGGCTGAGAGGTCATAACGATCCATTGTAAAGAACAGACTGTGAAATAGATTCTCTGCTGACTCCTGGGTAGGTGGCTCACCAGGACGCATCATGCGATAGATCTCAACCTGAGCCTCTAACTTGCTTCCTGTTGAATCATTTCTCAATGTATCGGAGATATAACCACCACGATCCAGCTCATTCACATAAAGTGTGTGAAACTCTGTAACACCAGCCTCAAGAATCTGCGCCAACAACTCCTCCGTTATTTCATCATTGGCTGCTGCGATCAACTCCCCCGTATCGGTATCGACCAGATCGTGGCCCAAGGTACGCCCAACCACAAATTCTGTAGGGGCATCCAGAGAGTTAACGTCTGCCTTCTCCATCTCGCGAATATGGCGTGCAGTAATGCGACGTCCTGACTCTACCAGAACCTTGCCATTTGCATGAATGTCAAAGTTGGCCATTTCTCCACGCAACCGCTCTGGAACCGCCTCATAACGAATACTCTCTTTGTTACAGGTAAAACGCTCCATCTCGAAAAAGGTGTTGAGAATCTCCTGCTCAGCAAAACCCAGAGCACGCAGCAGAATCGTAGCTGGAAGCTTTCTACGGCGGTCAATACGGACGTAAAGCAGATCCTTGTGATCAAATTCAAAATCAAGCCAAGAACCGCGATAAGGAATAACACGTGCTGAAAACAGCAACTTCCCGGAGGAGTGGGTCTTGCCTTTATCATGCTCAAAAAACACACCTGGAGAACGGTGGAGCTGCGAAACGATAACCCGCTCCGTTCCATTCACCACAAAAGTACCATTGTCGGTCATCAATGGAATATCTCCCATATAGACCTCTTGCTCTTTGATATCTTTTACAACCTTATTCTTGGAGTTCTTGTCATAGATCACCAAGCGCACTTTGACCCGTAGCGGTGCCGCATAGGTCATCCCACGCTGTTGGCACTCCTGCACATCAAATGCCGGGGTTCCCAAACGGTAGCTTACATACTCAAGAGCCGCACTGCCCGAGTAGGCCTCGATCGGGAAAATGGAGTTAAAAGCTGCCTGTAGACCTGTACTCTTACGATCTTCCATCACCACGCCATGTTGTAGGAAGTCACGGAATGAGTCGAGCTGGATGGCCAACAGATAAGGCACCTCCATCACATCGGGACGTTTACCAAAACTCTTGCGAATTCTCTTCTTTTCAGTAAAAGCGTATGCCATTGGAACCCTCTATCATCTAATAAAATGTTGCGAAACAGGCGAATCCTGTCCCACGAAAACTTGTCACACGCTGTTGCAACAGTCTAAAAATACCTGTCTCTAACAGCGCAAAAAGGCCGGCGGCCCTTAGGATATACCTAGGCCGCCAGCCAGATCGCATTCTTGCGATGCGACTGAAAAAGTCAGCTTACTTGACCTCAACAGATGCGCCAGCCTCTTCCAGCTGCGTCTTAAGAGCTTCAGCCTCGTCCTTAGAGACTGCCTCCTTAACAGGAGCCGGTGCAGACTCAACCAGAGCCTTCGCCTCTTTCAGACCCAGGCCTGTTGCAGCACGGACAGCCTTGATCACACCAACCTTGGCATCACCGAAACTAGTCAGAACAACGTCAAACTCAGTCTGCTCTTCTGCTGCACCGCCAGCGTCGCCAGCTGGAGCTGCCGCTACGGCTACTGCTGCAGCTGCTGATACGCCGAACTTCTCTTCCATATCAGAGATCAGCTCAACAACTTCCATAACACTCATATTGGAAATGGCTTCCAGGATATCGTCTTTTGTTACTGCCATTTTGAATTACTCCTAAAAATATAAAATTACTGTGTGTCTTAAATCATCATCTTTGACGACAATTTTCAGTTCATCCCACCATGCTGTTCACATGATGAACTCAATCGTTGTTACGCTGCCTCTTTCGCATCACGCACTGCGGCAACAGTACGAACCAGCTTCGCATGTGGCTCAGCCAGGGTACGAACCAACTTCTCGACTGGTGCCTTCATCACGCTCATCAACATAGAGATGGCCTGATCACGAGTCGGCAAGTTAGCAACAGCACCCAACTGGGAAGCATCTAACACGGTGTCACCCAAAGAGAGCGACTTGACAATCAATTTGTCATGCTCCTTTGCAAACGACTCCATGACGCGCGCTGCACCGCCTGGATCTTCTTGTGAGAAGCCCAGAATCATCGGCCCAACTAACGTCACATTCATGCATGCAAAACTACTCTCTTCGAAGGCGCGGCGTGCCAGGGAGTTTTTAACCACTCTGATTTGCACTCCGGCTTCACGAGACTTGATTCGCAGCTCGGTTAGCTCTTCCACGGTGAGTCCACGATACTCAGCCGCAACAACGGAGAGTGCAGTCGATGCGATTTCACTCACCTCTGCGACGACGGCTTTCTTCTGTTCAAGATTCAATGCCACGTACTTATCTCCTTACATCTAAGAGTGAGTTACCCCACCCTCATCGCGCAAAACGCGCCCAAGAGTTCACTACCCAATACAACTCAACAGCTCAGTAGCTCACTCACCCACGGCACAACAGCAATAATTCAATTATCTGTTCACACCGTCTGCGTCGGCGTTTGCAACCAGCAAACATTAAACCCTGACTTCAGGGCACCCACGGTCTTTGACGACTATTGGTCTTTAACAAACACCAACAGTGCAAAGTCTATTGACTGGATTATTTAACTTCCAGCGTACTCTGATCCAGAGCCAATCCAGGTCCCATCGTTGTAGAGACGGTCACCTTCTTCAGGTACACACCTTTGGCAGCACTTGGCTTCTTCTTATTCAGATCCAGCAACAGCGCCTGTAGATTACCGATCAACTGCTCTGGAGAGAAGTCAGCCTTACCCAGTGAACAATGAATAATACCGGCCTTGTCGGTACGGTAACGCACCTGACCAGATTTGGCATTTTTCACTGCACCAGCAACATCAGGAGAGACCGTACCTACCTTGGGGTTCGGCATCAGACCACGAGGCCCCAGAATCTGGCCTAGTCTGCCAACAACACCCATTGCATCCGGAGAGGCAATCACAACATCAAAGTTGAGATCTCCACCTTTAATGGTCTCCGCCAGATCATCCATGCCGACTATATCTGCACCCGCCTCTTTAGCTGCATCGGCATTGGCACCCTGTGTGAATACTGCAACACGTACTGTTTTACCGGTACCGTTTGGCAAAACTGTAGAGCCACGTACTACCTGGTCAGATTTACGAGGATCAACACCCAGATTGATACTCACATCGACAGACTCACCAAATTTCACCTTAGATAGCTCACTCAGAAGCGCAAACGCCTCAGCAGGATCATACTGCTTACCAAGCTCTACTTTTTCGGCAATTGCCTTTGCCCGTTTTGTCATTTTTGCCATCTCTTAATCCTCCACGTTCAGGCCCATGCTACGCGCACTGCCTGCAATGATACGAACCGCTGCATCCATATCGTTGGCATTGAGATCAGCCATTTTGGTGGTCGCAATCTCTTCGAGTTGCGCACGGCTAACAGTCCCCACCTTAACCAGATTAGGTTCAGCACTACCTGATTTAATGCCTGCAGCCTTCTTCAACAGAATGGAGGCTGGAGGGGTCTTGGTAATATAAGTAAAGCTGCGATCATTATAAACAGTGATCACAACGGGGATTGGCATCCCCTTTTCCATACTCTGCGTAGCCGCATTAAACGCCTTACAGAACTCCATGATATTCACACCGTGCTGCCCCAAAGCCGGGCCGACAGGTGGACTTGGGTTAGCCTCGCCTGCAGATACCTGCAGCTTGATGTAGGCTTGAATCTTCTTTGCCATGATTTTACTCCTGAATGGGTTCAAGCACTGCTGTAATCCTGCGACCAGCCAGCTCCCCGTTGCACCAAAACAGCATCTTTGGCATAAGATGCTGCTCTATTTAATTCTATCGATTACTTAACCTTTGGATACCTGACCGAAGTCTAGTTCTACCGGGGTAGAACGTCCAAACACCTGTACTGATACCGTCAGCTTGTTCTTTTCGTAGTTAACCTCTTCGACCACGCCATTAAAGTCCGCAAAAGGGCCATCAATAACACGCACCATTTCGCCTACCTCATAAAGTACCTTGGGACGTGGCTTCTCGATACCATCCTGAATGCGCTGCAGAATATTCTCTGCCTCTTTATCACTGATCGGTGCAGGACGATCAACTGTACCACCAATGAAACCCATTACTTTGGGCACATCCTTCACCAGGTGCCAGGCGCGATCCTCCATCTCCATCTGTACCAGAACATAGCCAGGGAAGAATTTACGTTCACTCTTGCGCTTCTTGCCATCAGGGCGCATTTCAACAACCTCTTCACAAGGCACCAGAATCTCGCCAAAAGAATCTTCCATTCCTTCACGCTCAATTCGCTCCTGCAGAGATCGTGCTGCCTGATGCTCAAAACCTGAGTAGGCGTGCACTACATACCATCGCTTAGCCATGACCTATTGCGCTCCTGTAAACAGCCTGACTGCCCAGACCAACCCCATATCAAGCAACCACAACAGGATGCCTACAATTACCACCATCACCACCACCATCAAGGTAGTTTGTGTGGTCTCCTTGCGTGTTGGCCAGACCACCTTGCGTGCTTCTGCTCTGGCTCCCACCACAAAGGCCCAACCTTCACGGCCCGTCTCTGTCTGCAGGGCAATTGCGGCACTAATTCCCACAAGAACCAACAAACCCAGAGTACGCATCAGAGCGGAATACTCCGCAAACAGATAGAACGCCACCATTCCCGTCATCAGCACGAGAAATGCAATCGTCAATTTTATTTTATCTGCCATCTAGCTCTCTGCTATTTTATTTTTAGAAGTCACTCATGTGACCCTTGTTCCGTAATAAATGGCAGGCCAGGAGGGAATCGAACCCCCAACCTGCGGTTTTGGAGACCGCTGCTCTGCCAGTTGAGCTACTAGCCTATTACTTGGAACCTCAAAACGGAGGCGTGATCTGTAGAAACAGATCACGCCTCAGCTACTTACCTGCTTTATTAAATTACCTTAGGATAACCTCAAGTATACTTGAAGGGTTATTCGATAATCTTGGAAACAACACCAGAACCTACAGTTCGGCCACCCTCTCGGATCGCAAAACGCAGCCCCTCGTCCATTGCAATCGGGTTGATCAGGGTGCCAAGAATCTTCAGATTATCTCCTGGCATTGCCATCTCTGTTCCCTCAGGAAGATCTACTGCTCCTGTTACGTCTGTTGTCCGGAAGTAGAACTGAGGTCGGTAGTTGGTGAAGAATGGTGTATGACGTCCTCCCTCTTCCTTACTCAGTACGTAGATCTCTGCTTCAAATTTTGTGTGGGGGTTAATAGAACCAGGCTTGGCCAGTACTTGACCTCGCTCTACTTCATCACGCTTGGTGCCTCGCAGCAATACGCCTACGTTGTCACCTGCTTCACCCTGATCCAGCAATTTACGGAACATCTCTACACCGGTTACGGTGGTTTTAGTGGTGTCCTTGATGCCGACGATCTCGATCTCTTCACCTACTTTGACGACACCGCGCTCGATACGACCTGTAACAACTGTACCACGTCCAGAGATTGAGAATACGTCCTCAATCGGCATGATGAAGTCACCATCGATGGCTCGCTCTGGCTCCGGGAAGTAGCTATCCATTGCCTCTGCAAGCCTTATGATGGATGGCGTGCCGATATCGCTGCTATCGCCTTCCAATGCCTTCAGTGCAGAACCGGTTACGATTGGGGTGTCATCTCCAGGGAAGTCATATGAATCTAACAATTCACGAACTTCCATCTCTACCAGTTCCAGCAGCTCTTCGTCATCCACCTGGTCTGCCTTGTTGAGGTAGACGATGATGTATGGTACACCAACCTGACGGGAAAGCAGAATGTGCTCACGCGTCTGTGGCATGGGGCCGTCTGCTGCTGATACTACGAGGATTGCACCGTCCATCTGCGCTGCACCGGTAATCATGTTTTTGACGTAGTCAGCATGTCCTGGGCAGTCTACGTGAGCATAGTGACGATTGTCTGTCTCATACTCTACGTGTGCTGTTGCGATGGTGATTCCACGCTCGCGCTCTTCTGGTGCATTGTCGATATCTGCGTAGTCTTTGAATTCCCCACCCTGCAGCTCTGCCATTACCTTGGTAATTGCAGCTGTCAGTGTAGTCTTTCCGTGGTCTACGTGACCGATCGTACCTACGTTTACGTGCGGCTTCGTTCTCTCAAACTTTTCCTTGGACATCGCATCAACTCCCAGCTATGAAATTATAAATCAGTGATTAATTAAAAATTAATCAAAAATAAAACAGCAACTTACAACAAAACCTATAAACTTTGGAGCTCATAACCGGATTTGAACCGGTGACCTCTTCCTTACCAAGGAAGTGCTCTACCGACTGAGCTATATGAGCCAACTCTTTCCTTGTTGCTCAAACAGAGGTATTCAACTCCAAAAAACTGGAGCGGGTGATGGGGATCGAACCCACATAGTCAGCTTGGAAGGCTGAAGTTCTACCATTGAACTACACCCGCTGAATAACCTCTTTCATACAACAAACAGCAAAAAACCTCTCTGCTGTCCTGCTACTCTCTTGCTACTCTTGAGACGGAACCAGCTATCTCACTGGACTTAATCGTCCATACTACCCAAACTATTCAAGTAGTCACTATATGGTGGAGGGGGGTGGATTCGAACCACCGAAGGCGGAGCCAGCAGATTTACAGTCTGCCCCCTTTGGCCACTCGGGAACCCCTCCGAAAAATCAAAGAGGCGGTATTTTGCTGATCAGAGGACGCTCTGTCAACCAATATCCACCAATTTTTCAAAAAAATCTTTGTTACTTAAATTTTAGCTGCCTCTAAAACCTGTCCGCTCAAGATAAAAGCTGCAACTGTTTTACTCTGAACCTTCCTCATTTAGCAGACGGATCTCGTAGTCGTAGCTCACTTCTACCGCCGCTTTTAGCATATGAGAGACCGAGCAATATTTATCTGCAGACATCTCCACTGCCCGCTTCACCTGTTTTTCATTCAACCCATCCCCCACAATCACATAGTGGAGATGAATCTTGTCGAATACCTTGGGGATCTCCTCAACCCGGTTGCCCTCTGCCTCAATCCAGCAATCATCCAGCGGCTGGCGGGCACGTTTCAGCATAAATACCACATCCATTGCCGTACAACCTGCAGCAGCCAGTAACACCATCTCCATCGGACGCATACCCGTATTACGTCCCCCTACAGCTGGCGCACCATCAATCACCAGAGAGTGCCCACTCTCGGTCTCACCCACAAATTGCATACCGTCGGTCCAACGGACCGTTGATGTCATTTTCATCCTCTCTCTCCTGAATTATAAAATAGCACTTCCAACTGCTTACCCGGATCATCCGCACGCATAAAGGCCTCCCCGACCAGGAATGCATTGACTTGGTGATCTCTCATCAACTGCACATTCTCTCGACTATGAATACCGCTTTCGGTAACGACAATAGTCTCTTGCGGGATAAATTCCAGCAGATCGACCGTAGTCTGTAGTGAAGTCTCAAAGGTTCGCAGGTTGCGGTTATTGATCCCCATCAACGGAAGATTCAATGGCAGTGCACGCTCCAGCTCTTCCCGGTCATGCACTTCAACCAGCACATCCATCTCCAGATCTTGCGCCAATCCACAGAGATCCTCCATCTGAGCATCTTCCAGTGCTGCAACAATCAATAAAATACAGTCCGCATTGATCGCGCGCGCCTCATAGACCTGATAAGGGTCAACAATAAAATCCTTACGAATCACAGGAAGTTCACAAGCGCTACGCGCCTCCATCAGATAGGATTCATGCCCCTGAAAAAAATCACGGTCTGTCAAAATTGAGAGACAGGCCGCCCCCCCCTGCTGATAACTGGCCGCGATCTCTGATGGAACAAAGTGCTCACGTAACAGCCCCTTACTCGGAGAGGCCTTCTTGATCTCCGCAATCACTGCAGGATCACCCGCCGCCATGTGGCTTCTCATAGAACCAACAAAGCCGCGTACCGGCTCTGCATCTGCCGCTCTGGAACGCTGCTCCTGTAGCACTCGTTTTACTGAGCGCTGCGCAATCTCCTGCTGCTTACGCTGCAGAATCTTTACTAAAATATCAGGGGTATCACTCATATATCTTAATCTACTGTATTCTCACTGCTCTCTCAAATACTGAACAGAGCACTCAATTCTTCTAGTATCAGGATTGCGAACAGGCCACCAATGCATCCAGCTTGGATCGAGCCTCCCCACTGGAAATTACCTCTTGTGCCCGTTTCACGCCCGCCTCCAAGGTCTCTGCCAGACCTGCCACATAAATTGCTGCACCCGCATTCAGCGCAACAATATCAGCCGCTGCCCCACTCTGATTCTCCAACACCCCTTTCACCACCTGCAGACTCTCTTCTGCATTATTGACCGACAACGTATCCAGTGATGCGGCGGCCAACCCGAACTGCTCAGGCTTGATGCTATAAGTGGTCACCTTGCCATCCTTTAGCTCTGCAACCTGTGTCTCTCCACTGATGGTGATTTCATCTAACCCATCACTACCATGAACCACCATCACATGGCGACTACCGAGCTGCTTCAGCACCTGTGCCAGCGGCTCTACCCATGCACCATCAAAAACCCCAATCACCTGATTTGGAGCACCCGCCGGGTTAGTCAATGGCCCCAGCAGATTGAAGACGGTACGCACTGCCATCTCCTTGCGTGGACCGATAGCGTGTTTCATTGCACTGTGGTGCATCGGTGCAAACATAAACCCAACTCCCACCTCATCAATACAGTTGGCCACCTGGTCCGGCGCCAAATCAAGCTTTACACCAGCCGCCTCCAGCAGATCTGCACTACCGGAACTGCTGGAGATCGAACGATTACCATGCTTGGCCACCTGCCCACCGGCTGCCGCAATCACAAAAGTAGATGCCGTTGAGATATTGAAGGTTTTTGCGCCATCCCCACCAGTGCCACAACAGTCAACCATATGGTCGCCCGAGACCTTCACCGGGGCTGCCAACTCACGCATCACTGAGGCCGCAGCCGCGATCTCGTCCACAGTCTCCCCTTTCATCCGCAAACCAATCAAAAAACCACCAATCTGTGCCTGGGTCGCCTCCCCCGTCATGATGGTACGCATGACCGACTGCATTTCATTCCGGCTGAGATCTCTCTGCTCAATAACTGCCTGTATGGCTGCTTGAATTTCCATCTACCTCACTCCTACCTCTGTAAAAAATTGTTCAACAGTGCATGACCTTCTGTGGTCAAAATTGATTCCGGATGGAACTGCACCCCTTCTACATCCAATGTCTTATGACGCACACCCATTATCTCATCCATGGAGCCATCTGCATTTTCTGTCCAGGCAGTAATCTCAAACACCTCTGGTAGTGTCTCTTTCTCAATGACCAGCGAGTGGTAGCGGGTCGCCTCCATAGGGTTAGACAGCCCTTTGAACACACCAATATCCTTATGCTGAATCATTGAAGTCTTGCCATGCATAATCTTACTGGCATGGACAACTTTTCCACCAAACGCCTGACCAATAGCCTGATGCCCCAGACAAACCCCCAGAATAGGGTACTCTCCGGCCATCTCATGAACCACATCCAATGAGACTCCTGCTTCATTGGGGGTGCATGGCCCAGGGGAGAGCACAATTCGTTCCGGTTTCAGTGTGCGAATCTGATCCAGAGTAATCTGATCGTTCCGATGCACCTCCACCTCGGCCCCCAGTTCGCCAAAGTACTGAACCAGGTTGTAAGTGAAAGAGTCATAATTATCGACCATCAACAACATTGTTTATCTATCCAATTGAATTTATCTGGCGTTACCACTAAACCTATCAGGCCATACTGACATATAGTCCAACACTGGGCTTTTTCTACAAAAACTACTCAGAACGAAGAGGGGGCAATCCTACCAAAGCAGGAAACCAAGCGCACAAGTAATCTCGACCAGTACTCGAATAAACACTCCAGCAGCAACAACCACCTCAAACTAGGGAACCTCTGAACAAGTCTGGGTAATTTGAATTACGTCCATAGTGTCCAAGATCAAGGCGAAGATCGCAGCCAATAGTAGGCTATTAGCAAGGTTTTCAACGAAGATATTGGGCGCTATGGGCGTTAGGCATTTACACATGACTTATTCAGAGGTTCCCTAGGCAAACACTCACAGTTACTCTCTCACTAGTACTCCGACAATATTCAGGAACCCACCCAAACTCTTCTATATCAACAATGGTTGATTTTCAAACTGCCCCGCTGAACTTCCCCAGAACAGGTCCACATTTAACCGTTCAGCATCTTCATGTTTTTTGATCGACAGGATTCTGGTCTCATCCGTACCAAGCGCTCTTTTCTGGGGGCTGGAGAGTAAACCACCATTACTATCCCATATTGAAAAAACTTCCGGGTGAAGTCCATTTTTCCCTCTTTTTGTAACCAGTGCCACCTCTCCAGAACTCAATAAAACGGTACTTCCCGGAGGATAGATGCCTAACTCTGAAATAAGTGCCTTGCTGAGTTTCATATCATATTCAACTTTCTTTGCCACAAGAAAATTCCTCATAACATCTGTAGAGACCCCAGAAGCTCTTTGAGACCTTGGAGAGATCATTGAGCCATATCGATCTACAATCGCCAGCAACCTTGCTTCTTGAGATATTTTATATCCAAAGCACCCTAGCGGGTATCCACTGCCATCAATTTTCTCATGATGTGCGGCTACCGCATCAATCCATGCCTGATTTTTCACCCCCATCGCGATCAATTTAGAGACACTTCTTTTAGGGTGAAGCCGAATCTGCTGTCGTTGAGAATCACTCAACTCACTTCCATCCACTTCAGATAACTCAAATTGCAGTGGAAACATCCCTATATTTTGGGTTAAACAGGCTCTCGCTAATGACTGAATTCGTTTGGTCTTCCACTCTGAACGAAGCGCTACAAGAATTGCAAACACTGCACTCTGCAACATTCGCATGACAGGATAAGGGAACTTGGTATGTAAATGCACCACTCCAATGGTGATATCTGGCTCATGCTGTAATTGGTGAATAAGAATATCAGCCAACTCTCCAATATCCCCTGTCAAGTTATAGCCGCTAGCCATAAAATTAGAGTAAATCTCATCCAGACGTATAATTAAACTTTCTATAAAGTATGCAACACTCTTTGAGGAACTCCCGTGATCATCCCAGTCATAATCAATACTATTACCCCGCTCTCCATAAGGAGTTGAGTAATATTTTTGATCCAGAAGGTTCGTAAGATGACGTTGGCTAGGGATTACTGTCCCTTTTCTCAACACAAGCTTTCCACGACTATCGTACACATCAAATAGTATCTCTGTGCCAAGCTTCACAAGGTCTGATGTAATTCTCATTGGGACTATTTGACCATAAAAAGGGGCTATTTATACAGGCTTAAGACCCAACTCTTTGACAGGGCAATCTTGTAACCGCTCTGTACTGTCTGGCTCCTCCTGTAAATTCTGATTCAGATATCTGCTGCAATCTCAATGGCACCACACGTAAGAGTACGATAACGAAAGAAATTTGTGAAGAGGTCACATTCCCTCAGTTTGCTATTTCCACCTATTTGCAACTAAATTGTGCGACCATGTGCGCACTTAAATTAGCAGCAAGGTTCTCTTATGCAAAACAAAATAGGCGTTCTACTCACAGCAGTATTCGTAACATCTACAGCGTCCGCAGATGGCATATACAACAACGTATCTGATTTTCAGAATTGGGAAAGATCCCCGGCATCGATAAACAAACTATACTCAAGCGAAACACAGAGAGCGACACAGCCAGGAGGTGAAACCAGAGGGCCCTCGAAAGAGGATGTTCTAAAATACCTTTACAAAAAGAAGGCACGCGGGACAGAGAGAATGTTACTGATCGAAAAGGAAATCAGCTGCATCCAGAACGCACAAGAGGGAGATAATTCAATCTGGCGATGTTACGAAATTGCCCAACAAAGAAAACAGCAACTGAAACAAAAAATAAAGGCTCAAACACCTTATAAAAAAAGAAACCGCCAGAGAAGCGGCGTGATGCCAAATTTTGACGGGATGGGAATGATGCCTACCCCGTGGTAGTCAGTCACCATAAAATGCTGCTGCAATAGCTACTGAGCCATAAAGAAGCATAAACAGAAAAGAAAAAACCCCTGCAAGCTGGTGTTAATGCAGGGGTTTTAGTTGGTGCCGCCACTCGGAGTCGAACTGAGGACCTACGCATTACAAGTGCGTTGCTCTACCAGCTGAGCTATAGCGGCATGTGCGGCGCATTTTACTGGGATTCATGGGGTTGCGCAACCGGAAATGCACACGTAATCGCCCGAAGAGCAACACAATGCTGAAGACTGTGTCTATGCCGGAGATGCTGCCCTCCGATCATGGTGAACTTGATTTGCTTGGGTGTCTCTTCCATCCATGGAGTGAGGTGCCCAGAGTATCCGAGTATAGCTAAGCCATGTCAAACCATAGGTCACCCAATCGCACCCAGGAGACTGTTTAATGCAGCTTCATTACCTGGCATTAATTCAACCCTATTGACCCTTAATAATCGCTCAAGAAAGCTATCTAAAACCGGCCCATCTGAGCCGTTATCGGAGAGTAGCCCGAAGATCTGAAGACTCGGAGATACAGGATGGTTACCGTAGATAGAGTAATTATCATGGTGAAAACTCTTAAAGTCGGGGGACTCACTTGGGTAGAGAATGGTAAGCGATGAGGCCGTGCTATCGGGATTATCTTTCCTCTGGATACCGTGTACATACTTCATTGTTAGTTTAGGTAGGTACTCAATAAATGCCTTTTTAGCATAAGTGTACTTAGCATCCATAATCAGTAAATTAGACTCCCCCATCGAGTTTATCAACTCTATTACAATATCAGGTCTTCTGTGTGAGTAAACAGAACCCCCTTTGCGCTTTTTGACACCGTACCTCCCTGCATTCCAACCCTCTATATTAACGATAGTGTCATTTCTTGCATTCAGATTGTTTGGCATCCAGTACCTGGGTTCACGATGCAGCTTAACTTGTATTCCCTGGCTGTCCGTAAAGCTAGTTGAGATTTCCCCTCCTTCCTCAAAAATTTCTATACCAAATTTTCTATTGAGTGATTCTCCGAGACGGAAGTAGCAATAAGACTCAAATAGGGAGGGTATATCTTTAATAGCAAACAGGTTGTTGTAAGCACTCCAGTCGATACCACCCTGCTCATACCAGTCAGCAATCTCTCTAAAAATGGTCCGATAGGTAGGCGAAATGCGAACCTTTGGGGTGATGATTGGGCGACTTCTAATCTCTCGACGCACCGGCATTTGTTGGTTGAGCAACTCCTTCATCTTCTTGATTTTCTCACCAAAATGATAAGTTCTATCAATTTGCCGTTGTAAAATAACACTCTTAAAAGAGTTCATCTTATTAAAGAAGCTCTCATACTGGTTTGGAATATACTCTCTAGGACTTCTACGGATAGAAATATCTTTCGTATAGTTCTCTGCGATAGAACCGGTATCACTCAATAGGCGACTGAGAAACCCATGAATAACCTGATTCTCATAGATATCCGTATTGTTGACCACCTCTTGAACCTGAATGGATCTAGCTTTGTAGTATCCATTCTCAAACTCAATATCATAATCATCACCGCTGTCACACTCATTAAGCACAGAGAGGTTACTCATCAACCAACCAATGGAACGGTCATTCACCAGATCATTATCAGTTGCATTGACAACATTAGTCTCCTGCACAAGCTTTGTGATGGGATGATGAAGTAACGAGGGCAAGTTGTCTTGCAACAACATAATTACACCCTCGATATGGTCGAGCGTTAAGTGTGGAGGAGTATCACTCTCCCCCTCATGTCCTCCTTGATAACTTGTTGTGCGAAACATAGAGTGAATAACATCATCTGAAAAACGTGAAAGATAATCAAACATCCACTGAGTGTTTCGTGCATTGACCTTCGTCGCCAACACTTCGATATAGCTGAATTCAACAACCTCCTCCTGCGCCACCTCACAAACAAATGTTACGGAGAGCTGTGCTAAACCAAAAAAATTGATGAAAATCTTTTCTAAGGAATTGTAAGCCGGCTTGGGATTCCATTCTATTACGGTTTGCCCACTCTCCTCATCAAAGGCAACCACAGAAGCATCAATTTGATACTCATATAGATTCAATGTAACTTTTGCACATCGTTTGGGTACAGTGAAAACGAATTGAATTGCCTCATCTTCACATACCCATTCAATCTCTTTTGATATCTCGCTATCAGGCAAAAGCGTAATACTACGCCCCCTCCTTCTTCCAGTGAGAATGTTGAGTTTGAGCTCCATAATCAGAAGAATGAATAAGTGTCAGAGAAGTCATCCCCTTGTGCAATGATAGAATCTAGGATATGCGAGGATCTTGGATAGTTCTTTAGAATCTCACTATTGAGATTTTCAAGGCGAGAACGGAAGCGTTTACCATACCCTTCAATATGTGGAAGGATGTGTTGTGATATCGCAAAGTCGAGCGCAACATTCTGCCCCAACATCCCTTCTGCAACCGCACAGTATGATGAGATTGCAATAACTTTACGACGGCTAATGGCGATTCCCTGACCCAGATTATTATCTTGCTTGGAAAGCATATTGATCACACTGTTCAGCGTATTGAGACTTGCTCTTGAGATTTCAGCATCTTCCATATTAAAGAGTGTATCAATCTCACGGTTGCCAATAACCCCGTCTAAAATTTGACTTGAAGAGACCACTTCACCAATATCAATATTATCCTGTTCAAGATTAATCACTGGCACACGATCAATCAGCCTTGGAGAGAGACGCTCTGTTGTAGAGTCATTATTGATGGTTGCAATAAAACGAACATTTGGATTGACCTTCAAATGCTGTTTTTCCATATCAGGGACACCAATATCAATTGGACGATCACGACCTTCCGGATCACACATACCCAAGAAGTCAGACCAGTAATGCTCCATACTTGATAGATTCGATTCATCCAACAAGATCAGCTGATAAGGATCAACATCAACTGGCTGTGTGCGATTCAAGAATCGATATAGACCGGTTCTCGATTCTTGGTACTGATTCTTCAGTGGATTGTAGAAGCCCAGAATATCTCGACCTGATACCCATCCTCTTCCTACTGGGATGTAGAGGAAGTTCTTGTCTCCCTCAGTTCCACCAAGATGCAGTGCTTGTGCTAAACGGATAGCAGTTGAAGTCTTGCCAGTTCCTGGTCTTCCGGAGAGAACCGTCATGAAGGACTGGTGAATCGAGACCAACAGATTGGTCATCTCCTCGTAGGAGAATTTACGACCAGAATCATCATCAAAATGGTTCATCACCATATAGACATACTCCTCTGCTGAAGAAGGTTCGGAGCTAACAATACTCGGGACAAACGGAACATCCATCAAATTTGACGTGGTGGCTGATCTTCCATGCATAACTAAGTTGATCGCTTCCATTTCACCAATAGCGTGAGCCAGTTCAGCTGGATTTTTGAGCTTACGCTCTAATCCACTTGTGGCCTCTAACAGCCTCCCATTATGTTTTTCCAGATATGTTTTTTCTTCCTCTAATTTTGCAATATCTCGTCCATACTTAATAATGTAATCTAAGGAGTCAATTTCAGCTTTCTTATCAACAACTTCCTGTTGCTTATCCTCAATTGTTTGATAGAGTTCTTGTTGCTGTGCCGCCATATCTCGCTCAATCTGCTCCTTGGTTTTATCCTCAATCTCTTTAATCTCTTGCTGAGCCTTCTTTCGCGCCCTACCAACCTCATCTCGAATTTTGGTCAGTTCCTCGTTTCTGGCATCTACCTGCAGATCAAGCTCCTTCAGGTGGCTCTCGACCTGCTTCCCACGATCCTTGGCTTCTTGCTCAATATCAGCGATCTTCTCATCCAGAATGAGCTTCCGGTTTGATTCAATATACTCTTTAACCAACGCCTTACCTTGCGATGAGCTATCGATGTAGTCCTGGATAAGATCAGATCCAACATTGCCATCAGAGATGTATCGATCCAACATCCCCTTCAATCGATCGAGTCGTAGATTTTTCCGACTAACGGACTGCTTCTCAAATGTGGCGATAGACTGTTGAAGCTTTTCAGCCTCCTTCTTAGCTAGGTTGCTAACCTTCTTACCAAACCTCTTTGAGCTAAAGAATTTGATGAGCTTCCGATCTGGGATGTAATCCATCTCTTCATGCTGACACTTGCTTACATCCTTTAGCGAGGTAATAACCTCATTCTTAGCGCCAGAAATTATGATCTCAAGAATGACATCACCTAGGCTGCCCTCCTTGAATACAGCAATATGATCACTTTGCAGGCCCAAGACCTGATTGGTTAGAGATTCAATCGTGTATTGATCATCACTTACTGATGAGACAAACGGGCCATAGTAGCTCCCCGCATCATGCAAAAAGAAGCTATTTTGAGGAGGGACAATACCAGCTGGAAGAAGCCCAGTCTCTTTAGGTGGGAGAGGATGTTCGAACACCTGCAACAAAGTGTTTGTTTGTACTCGATGTATATAGCTCCCCTTAGTCCAGTAGCTTGGAACACTGAGCTCGGCACTTCTTTCTACATCCTTCATGTGTCCCTCGAGGAGCATATAATCTAAACAACCGTAACTCTTGTCGATGTCCAAGTATCCCTGAGAGATCAAGATACCTTTCGGGTAATCCTCCTGGTTTACCGGGGTAAATACGCCATCATCATCAACATGAAGAACAGGTTGAACTAAGCCTTGTGTGCCATCCGAATTGGTTTGGTGGTCTTTGATTGCAATGACCTTTCCCAACTGTTCATCAAATTCACGCATGATTATTATCCTTTTCGTATTCGTGTATTTAGGTGTATGTGATTCTATAGTTGTAGTAACTTTAATATTACATCCAATAGGGGAGCATTATCCGTTCAAGATGTTGGAGAATGAGAGTCCATTGGAGGCACGCAGCAGCAGCTTCTCCTGCGCCTCTTCCGGCAGGTTCATCTTGAGCACCTTGTCGTACTCGGCCAGCACCGACTCTTTGCTCTCTTCAAGAACGCCCTCAAGACGACGCAGTAGGGTAAAGGGGAGGATCACGCGGCCATACTGGCTCTGCTTGAAGTCACCGCGCATCAGGTCAGCGAGCGACCAGATGTAAGCGACGAGGTTGTTGGATGTTTGGCTCATTGTGTTCTATAAGTCTGTTAAGTTAATTGATATCTTAACTCCTAGCTTGAATGAGTTCAGGGGAATTTTGTTACGCTTTGTAACACCAACCCCTCAAGCAACTGCGCAAAAATCAGCATCCTATAATGAAAGAGCGCCTTTCTCCAACAATCTACTATGCAATCCCAACAGTAAAAGCATTCGCACTCATCTCTAACCACCCCAGGAAGTTTTCTAGACGGACTCTAAGAATTCCAGTTTTCCAGAATTCAACCCCTCCCCACCTATCCCCCTCCGGAAAACTGACGAACTAATTCAAAACATCGATTTACGCACACTCCCCAGAACTCACCCTCCTCACCCAGTCCAACCACCTCACCAGCCGGAAATCTGCCCAAAATCCCACCCCCAAATCACCCCGAAATCCCCCCAGAGATGCCCAAGCTGCTCCGCTCTCAAACGCTCCACGGGTGGGGCTGGGGGTAGCCATGGGGTGAGCCAGACACACAGAGATGGGCAGAGATTCTCACAATTTGCTTTACACAAGAAATCCAAAGGAACCTAAATGCGTCCAATTGCACTCGCCATGATGTGGCTACTGGTGCTCAAGACGATCATCCAAATCATTCCTCTGCTAATCGCAGTACTCATCATTGCATCAATCTATTGGAGAAAACCATGACACCACTATCTACATCACTCACAACATTGGCAGCTATCGTGCTCGCCTTAAAATTCCCATCAGCTGCAGTAGTTGTCAGCGCTGTATGGGTGACCACGCTGGTTGGGAGAACTATCCATAAAATTTACAGAGGAATTCGATCTTGGAGATTACCCGCTACATGAGTAAGACAGCGAATACATTCTGGACAGCTGTTGGAGTGCTATGGATCAGCCGATATCTGATTCTGATCTTCATCATCCTCAGCCTGCTATGGGTTCACAAAATGCTACGAATGCATCCGTTGTGATAGATCAACAAGAACCTGGATACTATCCTCAGAGAGTTTCTGGCATCTGGTACTCAGCTCCTTTATCAACGCCTTCTTGCTACCGGCATCAGTGACCTTACGGGAGCTCAGGATCGTCACGATCTCACTATTCAGAGAACGATGATTGTCGTTTGCACTTTGGTGCAATGAATCTCGAAGCTGTTCTGGGAGCCTCAACGTGAAGCGTGTTCCCTCATCTGTAACACCCATTTGTAACAATCCGTAACATTTTGACACTGGCATGGTGTCAGAAGTGGGCGTATTATTCTGGTGTCAATATGACATCACAAAGGAGATTGATGTGAGCCGCTTTGTCGTTCCAATACCATTCTGGATGTATATACTTGGATTGCTTGCTGTAATCGGCATAGGCAGCTACGCACTGGCAATTGGCTTGATATTGGGACTCATTTTTTTGCTGACTGTTGCTCCAAAACCAACTCTTACTATTCTTTCAATTGTCATACTCATAAAATACTGGAAAATTGCATTACCCGTCATCGTTGTACTACTAGTCATTGGATACTTTATAAAATCCAGTGATACTCCAAACGAAAAACACCCACAGCTATCCAAGCTACATGATCAATAGAAATTAGCCGGAGATTGACATGAAAATGAAGATTTCATAGAACAACCCGCATATCAAACAGAGGATCAATTATGAAAATACTGGGACAAAATCCGAACAATAACGATAGTTATGAAGCTGAGGCGGGAGAAGTAGATGAGGATTTTATTGAAAAGATGTCAATGTTCGATATGGCAGATGAAGCTATCCAAAAAATGATCAACAAGCTCAATATTTCTGCTGATGCAAAGCACCTCCTCTATAAAATATCTGGTTCAACCATTCGTGTGGGAAAGTTCATCATGAAAGTTGGCAGGAAGATCATCGATTTTGTCTGCAAGATCTATGATGAGTTTCCACAGGCAACCTTCGGTGCAATTCTTGGTGCTATTGCCGGAGTACTTGTTGCATCAATCCCAATCATTGGGATTGTATTAGGTGCTATCGTAACACCATTGGCAGTGGCATTCGGATTGGTGACAGGAGCATCGCATGACTTCAAGAACAAGAATCTAGACAGAAAGATTGCTGAAGCAAATGCACAGTTCTCACCTCTCAACGCATAACTAATATGAACAAAACGAACACAGAATTACATGACCGATTAAAGGATGTAGATGAGGTTATTTCCGATCCATTGAGATTTAAGGCAAAACTTGCGATTGGTGAAGATGCTTACAAGATGCTTCGTATGAAAAATAAAGCATCGCAGGTCATGGATACGATGGGCGCTGTAGGAACAGGAGTTGGTATTGCACAATCAGCATTCATTGCTAACACATTTTTTGCTTCATCCAGCATTTGGTCTTTTATAGGTATCGGAAGTGCTGCAGTAACTCCGGTTGGTTGGGTAGTAGCAGCAGGGGTGCTTTCTGGTGCAGCATGGTATGGAGTATCAAGCAAGGTACAGGATGCATCGAACGACCGAACCACTGTCATCCCTCATTTTATCAACACTCCGATGGATGCACTTGGAGTCAGCCTGTTTGGCCTGATCGCACCATTGGCTATGAAAATTGCCAATATCGACCAAGAGATTCACAACCTGGAACGCGACCAAATTTATCGTTATCTCCATCGTGAATGGGGTTTTAATGAAGAATTTCTCAGGATTGGATTGATTGAGATTGAGGAAAACATTGATGAGTACTACATCCAGGATTTAAGTAGCGCCATTATCAATTTCACCAAAGAAAACCCAGACTGCAACCAGAAGATGATTGTCAAAGATATTTTGAAGCTGCTGAGAGATGTAATGCATGCTGACGGTGTAATTGATCCACGTGAAAAAGAATGGATTGACAGTATTGAATTATGGTTGAAAGGAAAAAGTGCTAAAGAGTCATTTAAAGAAATATTTTCTAATGGTCTTATTACATCTGTGAAATGTTATGCGACCAATAAACCAAACAAAATATGATGAATTGCATCTTTAATAGTTATTCTTCAAGTAAATAACAACAGTAAGGAGCCTAGTTATTGGTTTCAATTTTAATATGTTTAAAAAAATACTAAAAAAAAAGCTGTCTATTAAGTTAAAGGATAAAAATATTGTAAGAGCTCGAAACAATAATTCCACCTCAAGCTTACCGACAAACACACCTTTGAGCGAAGGTGTTTCAATGCCAGAGACATTCCCCAGCAATTCAACGGAACAAAATATGCCAGATACAAGCAATAAAAAAGCACAAAATAAAGATGATGAAAATGTAGAAAATTCCAGCCTGGAATTACAACATGATTTGTGGCTTTATAATGAAATAATGCCAGAGATCATGGCATGCTGCATTATGTCTGATGGTGAAGTAGAACAATCAGAGTTGGATTCAGCATATGCACTTGTGTATCATGATGACTTTATCATAAACAAAAAATATGCAATTGATTTGCTTGAAGAAAAAATCAAAGAGCTAGAAAAGGTCAAAGGAGACATAGGATCTATTATAGACATAAGGTTTGTCACACTAGAGCAGAACCTACAGGAAGTTCAATCGTCAGATCAAATAAAGAAAATAAAGATAGTATTAGACGCTCTCTCTTCCAACGTCAAAAGCGAGGGAAGAGAAGCAACTAAAAAGACCGTAAACAGAATAATAAAACAAATTAGCAAGAAAAGAAGAGGGTATAACTTTACTTATATTATCATTATATCTATTGTCTTGGTTTCTATTTTTTTACTTAATAACTACATTGATTTTCCAATAAAACTATTCGATGGATCCACCAACAAATAGTTTGTTTATATTCCCATCAGCCCCATCGATTCTCTGTGAAGTTACCCCCAATTTTAGGACAGCAACTTAAGACAATTTTTTGCGGTCCGCAGGGGGTCAAACCTAACTTTGACACACAAGCAGCCGAGCATACATCACCTTGCTGGATGAGTATCCACCCACTCCCGCAGCACGGCATTAATCCGGGTCTGCCACCCTTTACCTTCTGCTTTGAAGCGCTCTATAATGTCGGGGTCTAACCGAATGCCTGTAAACACCTTGGGATTGGCTGATTTTGGTCTGCCCCCTTTGTTCTTCTTTGCTACCGCCTGCTGGATTGCTTCGGTCATATCCGGATTCTCAGGGTCATCGGCTACCGCCTTATAAGGCTGTTCCAGTGATTGGGTCACCCCCTGCTCCAGCATAGTGCGGATCTCTTCACTCGTTTTTTGTTCCAAACCACTCATGGTAGGCACTCCTTTCGCTTTTGGATGCGCTTCGCAGACTGATCAACCGCACTGCCTCATCCCATTCATAGAGCATAATGACATTATTGTATAAACATAAACCTTGATATTTAAGCGGTTTTTGTATTAACAATATCTATTGATATGGTTACCCATCGCTTACAACCCTTACCCATTTGGGAAGATGAGTGGAGCCACACTCAACAGTTCTCCAACCCCTACCTGCTTCAAAACATTGCTCATGATGGAATCCAGCTATGATCACCGCTGAAGAGCTGATGGAAAAAGCAAACTGCTCAGTACTGCAGGTAATCAATTTTGTGGAAGCTATTGAAGAGCAGTTCATGCTGCAATAAAGGACATGTAGCAATATTAGAAGCGACCCCGTGATTTTTACTGTAAATTACTTCCTTGCGGTGATTTCTACAGAGAGGATAACAAGTACGGTAAGATAACAACCCTACATGAAGTGGCTACCCATGACAGAAGAAGAGAAAATTACCGCCATAGCAAAACAGTTCTTGGAAAATGTATCCCGACACTTTGAAGTCAAACACGGATACCTTTTTGGCAGTCGTGCGCGTGGTGATCATCACCCTGATAGTGATACTGACATAGCCATCCTGATCAAGGGAGAGAAAGGTAACTTCATGGATAGCAAACTGCTCAGTACTACACGCAATCAATTTTGTGGAAGTTATTGAGGAGCAGTTCATGCTGCAATAAAGTACATGTAGCAATATTAGAAGCGACCCCGTAATTACTGATATCTATGCCGTCTTATAGTTATGCACTCACTGAGTCAGCTCATTTATACCCGATTAAAACAAGATTAACTCTATGACGAGCACACAACAATTTGACGAACTGAAAAGGCGCATCTGGCAGATTGCCAACGATGTACGCGGCACTGTGGATGGATGGGACTTCAAGCAGTATGTGCTTGGTGCACTTTTCTACCGCTTCATCAGCGAAAATTTTTCCCGCTACATCGAGGGCGGTGATGAGAGCATTAATTACGCCAAGCTGGATAACGACATCATCACCGACGAAATCAAAGATGATGCCGTCAAGACCAAGGGCTACTTCATCTACCCCAGCCAGCTTTTTGAAAACGTCATCGCCAAGGCGAATGACAACGAAAACCTCAATACGGACCTCAAGATGATCTTCACCGCTATTGAGAGCTCAGCGATGGGTTACGCCTCCGAAGAGGACATCAAAGGGCTGTTTGATGACTTCGACACCACAAGCAACCGTTTGGGTAAGACGGTCAAAGACAAAAATAGTCGTCTCGTCGCCGTACTGAAGGGCGTGAATGAACTGGATTTTGGACATTTTGAAGACAACAAGATCGATCTCTTCGGGGATGCCTACGAATACCTAATCAGCAACTACGCAGCCAATGCGGGGAAGTCGGGAGGTGAGTTCTTCACGCCCCAGCATGTTTCCAAACTCATTGCCCAACTCGCCATCCACGGGCAGAAGAGCGTGAACAAAGTGTACGACCCCGCCGCAGGTTCCGGCTCCCTTCTCCTACAGGCGAAGAAGCACATGGATGACCACTTGATCGAGGACGGCTTCTTTGGTCAGGAGATCAACCACACAACCTACAACCTAGCGCGGATGAACCTATTCCTCCATAACGTGAACTACGACAAGTTCAACATGCAGCTGGGGAACACCCTGACCGAACCCCACTTCCGTGAAGACAAGCCCTTTGATGCCATCGTCTCCAATCCTCCCTACTCGGTGAAGTGGATCGGCAGCGACGACCCCACTCTCATCAATGACGACCGTTTCGCGCCCGCCAGTGTGCTGGCACCCAAGTCCAAGGCGGACTTTGGCTTCATCATGCACAGCCTCAACTACCTCTCCAGCAAGGGGCGGGCCGCCATCGTCTGCTTTCCGGGGATCTTCTACCGGGGTGGAGCCGAGAAAAAAATTCGCCAATATCTGGTGGAAAACAATTTTGTCGAGACCGTCATCTCACTGGCACCGAATCTCTTCTACGGCACCACCATTGCTGTGAACATCCTCGTGCTCTCCAAGCACAAGAGCGATACCCAGATTCAGTTCATCGATGCCTCGGGTGAGGAGTTCTTCAATAAAGGCACCAACAACAACCTGCTGACCGACACCCACATCGCAGAGATCATGAAACTCTTCGACAGCAAGGAGGATGTGGCGCATACCGCCCAGTCCGTTCGCATGGACAAAATTGCGGAGAATGATTTTAATCTCTCCGTTAGCTCTTACGTAGAGGCCAAGGACACCCGCGAGGTGATCAACATCACCGAGCTGAATCAGCAAATCGAAACCACTGTCACCAAGATCGACAGTCTTCGTAAGGAGATCGATGCCATTGTTGCGGAAATCGAAGGGGCTTAGGCATGAGTGAGCAGAAAAAAAAGGATGCGCTTTCGATCCGCTCTTCTGCTGCTGAATATCTTACTTTCATTGCGGCAAGTGGAGAGGGCGGGATTGAAGCCGTCTATGTTGATGAGGATGTCTGGCTCTCCCAGAAAATGATGGGCACGCTCTACGGCGTGAACGTGCGCACGGTAAACGAGCACCTGAAGAAGGTCTTTGCCGACAGCGAGCTGGACGAAAATTCAGTTATCCGGAAATTCCGGATAACTGCCACCGATGGAAAAAACTACAACACCCTGCACTACAAACTCTCCGCCATCATCGCCGTGGGATATAAAGTAAACTCGGAACGAGCGGTGCAGTTCCGTAAATGGGCGACAGGCATCATCAAGGAATACACCATCAAAGCCTACGTCATGGACGATGAACGGCTCAAGAACGATGGCACCGTTCTGGGGAAGAAATACTTTGAAGAACAGCTCCAGCGCATTCGCGAGATCCGCCTGAGCGAGCGAAAGTTCTACCAGAAAATTACCGATATTTACGCTACCGCCCTCGATTACGATGTCACCGCCAAAGTGACCAAACGCTTTTTTGCCATCGTGCAGAACAAACTCCACTGGGCAATCCATGGACAAACTGCCGCAGAAGTCATCCATACCCGTGCCGACGCAGAGAAAATGAATATGGGGCTCACCACCTGGAAAGATGCCCCCGATGGCAAAATTCAGAAATTCGATGTCACTATCGCAAAGAACTACCTCACCGACAACGAACTCGCCCAGCTGCAAAGGCTCGTCAATGCCTACCTCGACATTGCAGAGGACATGGCCCTGCGCAACATCCCCATGACCATGGCGGACTGGGAAGAGCGTCTCAACCGCTTTATCGCCGCGACCGACCGTGAAATTCTCCAGGATGCTGGAAAAGTTACCGCTGAAATCGCCAAAGCCCATGCCGAAAGCGAGTTTGAAAAATACCGCATCGTGCAGGATCGACTCTATCAGTCAGACTTCGATAAACAGATCCGTGCCCTAGAAAATTTGGAAGAGAAACTGAAGCAGGAAGGAGATCAGGTGTGAGTGAGAGCACCTTCTTGGAAACGTTACTCGATGGCACGGAGGTGGAGTGGAAGCCGTTGGGGGAGGTATTCCACATTGCCGCAGGGGGTGATAAGCCCAAAGAAGCAATATCAGATGTAGAAACAGAGGTTTTTAGAATACCTATATTATCGAATGGAATAGAAGACAAATCCTTATATGGTTGGACAAATAGAGCCAAAATAAATCAACCAAGCTTAACTGTCTCTGCGAGAGGGACAATTGGTTGGACTAGCTACAGAGACCGACCGTTCTTCCCAATAATTCGCTTACTAGTTCTAACGCCAAAATTGGGAATAAATTTGAAGTATGCTTACTATTTCATGAAAACCATTGAGAGGGGTTATAAAATTCCAGAGGCTGGAATCCCACAACTAACAAAGCCAATGATTAAGGGGGTTCAGTTTCCAATTCCCTGCCCGGAGAACCCTGAGAAATCGTTGGCCACCCAGGCAGAAATCGTTCGCATCCTAGACACCTTCACCGAGCTAACAGCCGAGCTAACAGCCGAGCTAACAGCCCGAAAAAAGCAATACAACTACTACCGCGACCAGCTCCTCACCTTTGAGGAGGGTGACGTGGAGTGGAAGGCGCTCGGAGAAATTGGGGAGTTCATCAGAGGCAAACGGTTTACGAAAGCCGATTACGTGGATGATGGAATAGATGTCATGCACTACGGAGAGATTTACACACATTACGGAGTTTCAGCAAGCCAAGCCATATCACAAGTCCGCTCCGATCTAGAAAACGTATTACGTTACGCAGAATCAGGTGATGTTGTAATGGCTAGTGTGGGCGAAACTATTGAAGAAGTCGGTAAAGCCGTTGCATGGCTAGGCAATGGGAGGGTGGCAATTCATGATGATAGCTATGCTTTTCGCCACTCGATGAATGCGAAATATTTATCCTACTATATGCAGACAGCTAAATTCATTGCCGAAAAAGAAAAGCACGTAAGTCGAGGAAAGATGAAGAGGCTTTTGATTAATGGTGTTTCGAAAGTCCGCATACCTATACCTCATCCAAAAAATCCAGAGAAGTCCCTTGCTGAACAAGCCCGCATCGTCGCCATTCTCGACAAGTTCGACACCCTGACACACTCCATCAGCAAGGGCCTCCCAAGGGAAATCGGACTGCGCCAAAAACAATACGAGTATTACCGCGACTTGTTGCTGAACTTCCCAAAGCCTGAAGCGCAAAGGGAGATAGTTGCCTGAAATGAGCCAGACTCTGATAAAAATCGCCGAGGAACTACAGGCAAGTGATAAGAAGGTGCAGCTGATCTATGCCTTTAATGGGAGCGGCAAGACACGCCTCTCACGCGAGTTCAAGGAGCTGGTCTCACCCAAGTTCCCACCTGAAACAGAGGGCGATGAAGAGGCTAATCCATCGCATCCCAAAATCCTCTATTACAATGCGTTCACCGAGGATCTTTTTTATTGCCTAGATTCATATAATAAGTGCAATGTTCTGAGCAGGGCGTAGCCCGTGCTAAAAAGTCATCCAGAAAAGTGAGCAACAAGCTCATGAGCGAAGCGAGAGAGG